>Ga0114925_10000003_pt1 | contig 69127 bp, 100 predicted proteins | sample SumtaG_2_FD_87287 | JGI IMG/M metagenome (GOLD analysis project Ga0114925, IMG submission 87287) | Deep subsurface microbial communities from Indian Ocean to uncover new lineages of life (NeLLi) - Sumatra_00607 metaG | ecosystem: Environmental > Aquatic > Marine > Oceanic > Sediment | place... | reverse complement strand
CGGTGATTGATGATATCACCCGGTTCATGGTTTCGCTTCAAGCAGATGAACATCGAATCCATTTAGGGAAACAATTTGTCGCCAGCTACGTTCAATCCGTAACTGACACGAATGATATTTCCGCAATCGTTTTTAACACGCCAGCCCTGACACCACTGGTTGGTAATCGAAAATACATTCACATGATTGTTGAAGGTCAGTCGCTGGATCAGGCTGAGTTCAAATTTATTGAAAAACCTTCAGTTGATGAAGCAGAGAGTACCGCTGTGATCGTACCTTTTAATCGCTTCCGGGGCCACAGCAATGTGTCCTTACTAACTGACGCTGAGCCGGTCAAAGGTACCGGTGGAGTATTTGAGTGGACAGGCGTTGGTGAAGAGGGTGACTCCTTCTCAATCGGCGTTGATCTTTTTTCTGTTCATGCGATTGAAGGCTCCGCACCCGCTGGCTCATTTTGGGTAGACCTTGGTGATGCGCAAGCCGCTACGATGGTTACAAACGCAACAGCCGCTATTGACGCAGCCCAAGCCACAACTGGAAATGACGCAACCGTTGAAGCCACCGATGGTGCTGGCAATACGATTGACGTTATTGCTGACGGTTTTGGAACCGTTGGAAATCTCACACTCGCAGTCGTTGTCGGGGCGAACATGGCCGCTGCCGTTTCAATTACCGGTGGTATTGGCGCACCCAATGATGGTGGGGATACAGAGATTTATGGTGTTGCAAACTCGCTCACAGTGCTGGACAAGACGGATGCCGCAAATGCGAATATCACAACCACGATTGCACTGGTTGATGAAATCGTTGGGCTGGCAGCCGCTACCCCGGCGAAAGACTCACAAGCGGGTCTGGCTCGTGGTGAGAGAGAATGGATTTTAATGCCGGGCACACAGTACTGTCTGTATATGAAATCCTTGAATGCCAATGACAATGTCCACACCATTGACATGCATTGGTACGAAGTTGAGCATAAAGACGCTACATTTGAATTTTAAAACATAAAACGCTCACTGACCTTTGGCACGGGGCGTTAGGTTTATCCGTTAACGTTGACAACCGGGAATCCATAACGGGTAACCCTTCTATAAAGCAGGTACTTTCCGGTAAACCTGCAAAGAGGTATTAACACTATGAGTATTGAAAACCTATTTTCGCACAGAGCCATGAAGAATCTGTCCCGCTACCTGTCGTCTAACAACGTGGCAACTCAGGCCGTGAACATTAAGTCTGATGGTGGAACCGATTACAAATGGACGGGTACTGCGCAGTGCGTCATTGACGGTGCGTTCGTGGCCAGCCTTGCTGCCGCCGCAACAATCAGTCTTGCTGCTGTCGCAACCACAATTCCCCTGTCAGGAAAGCTGACCGGTGACGGTGAATCTCCGTTGGTCGGAAAAGTTATCGCTGACAACGGCCAGTTCTACATGCTGGTAACAGCACAGGCCGATGGAACTCCGAAAGTTTATTGGGCGCATGATGATGTAACAGCCGAAGACGATGCTGCGCCGACTCTGAAAATCCCTTATTACAGCCCTGACGAACTTCCGGTTGGTCTGGTTCTGTATGACAATGATGACCTTGGTGCTGCCATGACCATTGGTACTTCCATTGTGTCGGTCGATGATGACACATGGTACCAACTTCTTGGCCCGGCTCTGATGCCCCACGTTGACTTCTGGGATCAAAACTAAGTCGTAACCTAAACTTTTAAAAGGAGAAATAAATATCATGGGAATTGAAACTTTATTTGGATATCGGGCTATGAAGGACTTTGCAAGATACATGTCTTCACAAAATATGGCAACTCAAGCCATAGTCGTGAAGGGAAGTGCCGACAACGTTGCGTTTGCCTCAACTGGCACAGCGCAGTGTATTGTTGACGGTGCGTTTGTTGCATCCCTGACAGCAATCACTACTTTGGATTTGTCGGACGCTGCCGTTGCGCTTCCGATTCTACCACCGCTTGCACGCCGGGTAGACGGCCCACAGCCTCTGGCTGGAAAGGTCGTTGCAGATAATGGTCGTTTCTATCTGCTTATTACCACAAAGGCAGCCGGTGGAGACAGTGCTTCATACTGCCGTTGGGCGCACGATAGCCTAACAGCCGAAGACGCAGCAGCCGCTACTCTAAGGGTGCCGTACTATGGCCCGGACGAGCTAACCATTGCGCTGGTTGCGTACTCCAATGACGCACTGACAGCCGCTTATACTGTCGGAGCCTCACTGCTCGACCATGACGCTGATGCGACTATCTATCAGCTAATTGGGCCGTCCCTGTTACCTCACGTTGAGAACATGGACTTGAATTAAACTGTAAAAATCCGTGAAGGGGAAGTTGCATGACAGGGTTACCCGCTAATAGGGTGCTGGCTGCTGCCTTCCCCTTGACTAACTTAATTAGGGAGAGAGAAAATCATGGCTATTGATAGACGAGACTTCGGAGCGTACAGTTCTCAAATGATTCAACAAATGCTGGATGCCTTCGCACCCGGTGGAAAGATTGACTCTGAGACGCAAACGCTTACTAACAAAACTGTATCAGGTGCCTTCACTGGTGACATTACAGGTGACCTTACAGGTCGGGCTTCCCGTTTAGGGACAGGCAACACCCCGGTCAATGCTGTACCTGCGGGTACCGTGACTATTACGTTTACGGACGATTCAGCAGATACGGAAGTCATTGACTTTGGTGACGATACCTATGAAATTGATTTAGATGCTGGTGGTGTAACCGCTGGTAATATTGCCATTCCTCTGGTAACTGGTTCGATAACCAAAGAGGATGCAGCCGCTGCTTTCGAGACAGTCTTTAATGCAAGCGGCACCCATCTATGGACAGCCGTGGATCAATTAGACGGTACCGTAGAATTAGACCCAACAGCCATCGTTGGTGGTGGTGTGATTGGAAATGGCATTGTAATAGATGCCTCTGGAGCAGCCCATGCTTCGTCTGACGTGGCCACGACAATCAGTGGTGTAGATGGCACACCGGCCACAATCGGCACGGTGATATTCAATACAACCAAATTATATGTGGCAGTCACTGCCGCCACGATTTACACAATAGCCGCTTGGTACACGGCAGATTTAACAGTACTGTCATAACTGGTTACCTGCTTGGGTAACCACCTGAGCGGGTATAGCAAAGTCCGGTAATGCGGAAGGCTTCCACCCTTCTATGCGTAGGTTCAAATCCTACTACTCGCTCCACAATTTTGGCTTGTTAGCTTAGCATGGCTTAAAGCACCGGCTTGTCAGGTCGGGGATCAACGGTTCGAATCCGTTACAGGCCGCCATTTAATGGGGGAGTAGCTCAGTTGGGAGAGCAATTGCCTTGCACGCAATAGGTCGCAGGTTCGATCCCTGTCTCCTCCACCATCCATGCCGGGTTAGCTCAGTAGGAAGAGCGGTAGTCTTGTAAACTACTTGTCACAGGTTCGATTCCTGTACCCGGCTCCATACGGGGCTGGTCACGGGTTGCACTTGTGGACTCCAAATCCTAAAGGCAGGGTTCGATTCCTTGCAGCTTCGCCACACTAACAAAAAAGTTTCACACTAACATAACTATTTAACGGGGGGAAAAAAATGTTACGAGATAAAATTACACGAATTGCTCAGGCCAATATTCAAGAAGTATTGGTACCATTGCTTGAGCGGATTGAGGCACTTGAAGAAGCTATGGATGCCAAGTTTGCGGCTCCAGAGGTTGTTAAAGTGCCAGAGATCGTGCGTCAGCACAACAATCAATTACTGCAAGAAACGCTGGAAGGTGAAAACGATTACGTCCAGCGACATCTGGAGGATGAAGAATGCGAAGAACTGGAGACAAACACGGAGCCAGAAGTGGAGGCACCAGCACCAGAGTCGTCATTAAATGCAGACGACCTAACGGAAGCCAAGGAAGGTAAGTAATATGGGACGAGACAAAGGTACACCTAATCGAAGAAGTCAAATGCTTCTGCGTAAACTTGAAGACGATCATAAGTTCTTTGTTGTGAACGAACTGATTGAGCTATATGGTTACGAGAAGCAAATCGTGGTTTCTCTGGCAGAAAAGATTGGCAAGAATTTAGAAGCTAATCTGCCTGTGAATCAGGGCTTCAATGAAGAGGAAGCGGAAATGTATAATGCGGCGAATAAGAATGCAACCAGTATTCTTGTAAGGCTTCTCGCATATCTATACCCGAAGCTCAAGGCTACCGAAATCTCCAGTGGATCAGGTGACAAAGTCATCTTTAATATTAATACGATGCCAGAGGTTTCATCCGAAAAGAAACAACAGCATCCACCGGCAGAGGTGGTGCAACTTAAAAAATAACAGAGAGGCTATAAGGTATGGGCTGTGCTTTGGAAGCATGGCCAAGTTGGTTCGATTCCAACCTCTCTGACCAAGAGGGTTGGCGAATCGGCAAACGCAAGAGACTTTGAATCTCTCATAACTGGATCGACACCAGTACCCTCTTCCAATTTAGCGATCGTACAGAACCTCATTGGCCTCATACGCCTTTCGAGATCGGAGCATTACCGATGATCGCAACCAATTTGGGAAGGCTGGGTACGAGTGAACCTAAGAGACTGTAAATCTCCCGCCTAACGGCTGTGAAGGTGCAAATTCCTTCTCTTCCCACCACATACGATGGTGTAGGCCTAATAGGCATAGGGCTATGAGTCTCTCAAACTCAGGGCACGGGTTCGAGTCCCGTCACCATCACCAATTTTGGCGGGATGCGTGCATGGGCACAAACCGGTGTTGAATACCGGGCTGAGGTTACACTCAAGAGTTCGATTCTTTATCCCGCCGCCAGACATGGTGGCAGTCATAATAAGTAGTTAATACCTTCGGCTGTGAACCGGAGGGATGCCGGTGCGAATCCGGTCTGTCACCCCAATTATGGGGGTATGGTGAAACTGGTAGACGCAGGGGATTTAGAATCCCCCGGAGCAATCCGTGAAGGTTCGACTCCTTCTACCCCCACCATTTTAGGCAGGTTAGACAGATGGGAGAGTCACGCACTTTGCTAAAGTGTTCAGGGGTTAAACCCTTGCATGTTCGAGTCATGCACCTGCCGCCACATAGCAGCGTAGCTCAGTGGTAGAGCAGACGACCGATAATCGTCAGGCCGAAAGTTCAAGTCTTTCCGCTGCTACCAGAAGGGTCGGTAGCTCAGTCAGGTCAGAGCAGTAGGCTGTTAACCTACGGGTCGAAGGTTCAAATCCTTCCCGGCCCTCCATACTAACCAGTACCTTAAGGAGAAAACGCAATGAGTACAATTGAAGAAATCAAAGACAAAATGGCAGAAGCCAAGGACTCCGTTGAGGACTCTCTGGAAGACATTGAAGCCAAACTGCGGGAACGCAAAGTGGATTTGGAAATTGAGCTTGACTCAATTAAAGACTCTCTTGGTGAGAAACTTGATGATGCCAAAGAAGAGATCGAAGGTTTTGTGAACAAAATCAAAGCCAACATCAAACCAATTCTGATTGGTGTAGCACTTTTCGCTGGTGGAATTTTTGTAGGTTCACTAAGCTCAATCCTGTAAGGGGGTAAATCATGTCAGTATATTGGAAATCAGGGGCTACTGTGAAGTGGACTGAGCCTCTGATTGGGGCCACGGTTCATTGGTATGGCCTTTATAAATGGAGTGCATTTGACTCAAGTTGGAAAATATTTAACGTAGATTCATTTGACTCCTCATGGCAGATACGTGCTGCGGCTGGATTTGATTCAGCTTGGAAGATTTTTAATACCAACACATTCGATTCATCTTGGAAGATTTATAATTTAGATTCTTTTAACTCTGCATGGAAAATCTTTAATGTTGATTCGTTCGATGCGGCTTGGAAAATCTATAACTTAAATGCTTTCAATTCAAGCTGGAAGATATTTAATCTTGACTCGTTTAATTCCAGTTGGAAGATATTTAATCTTGACTCATTCAATTCGAGTTGGAAAATTTATAATTTAGATTCGTTTAATTCGTCATGGAAAATCTTTAATTCGACAGGGCAAGATTTTAGCTGGAAGATTTTTAACCTTGCTGCGTTCGACTCCAGTTGGAAGTTATACAATCTTGCAGATTTTGATAGTTCGTGGACAGTGATTGGGGTACAGTATGAGCCAATTACTTTAGTCAAAGTGAATCCATTACTTTTTACAATTGATGCGCATCCTTTGATTTTTCAATTCAAATCATTTAATTCAACATTGCCAATAACTACACATACAGTAAAACCAGTTGACTTTTCAATCAGTGCGACTCCGGTAGAGACAGATATCAAAGCCCATCCGGTAGACACTGAGTTTGTAACAACAAAACATAACCATACAAGTGAGGTAATTTAATGGCTGCTGTAATAGAATTTAGACTAACCGGTGGAGGCGCAAACGCTGACCCAGATGCATCTTTAGGTGGTACCATGAGTTCCGTGGAAATCTCAGGAACAGTCATGAACAATCTATTTGATCATGTGGACGAAGATGAGGCTACACCCGGCGACATTGAGTACCGGGCGTTTGATATCTATAACTCCGGTGCCGATCAAGCTGATGATGTCACCCTGTGGATAGATGATGAAACTGCTTCAGGCGATACCGCAATTGATGTGGGTATTGACGCTACAGCTACGCAGGAACTGGCAGATGAAGACACAGCCCCGGACGCACCAGTTGTGACCTTTACCCATCCGACCACTGAGGGTGCCGCTTTAGATTGTGGTGACATTGCTGCCTCTGCTGCGGTTCGTATTTTTGTCAGACGGACAGTAGGCGCTGCTGCGGTCAACCACAACAATGATCTGTGCGGAATAACTGTACGTTTCGCTTAAAGGTGTAAGTTATGCCAGACAAAAACTTTTACCCCGCTGTAGGTCTTCTTGGTGGAACCACGGATGATCTGGATGGGATAGACGGAGCTATTCTACTTGACAATTACAAAAGTTTTACGTTTGACGGTGATGAGCTATTCCTGCATAATCTGGATGCGGCTTCTGGTGCGGGTGAATCAAGCCCCGGCATTATCGCCCCGGACAACAACCCCGGCTCCAAACGTTGGATACTGATTGACAAGTTACGATTAGCAGAAACGGGATCAGAGACATTTAAAATTGGATCAGCCGGTACGCTTGAATACAATCAGAGTTCCCCTGCCGGTACAACCGTGCTGGGTTACAATGGGTATTTTTATGCAACCCGTGTTTATAATGCGTATCTCTCTGACTATGCCGATTTTATTAAATTGGCTGGCCCTGATGCACAGCCCGGCTATTGCTATAAAGCGTCTTGGATAGGCGCAATGAAAGCCGATAAACGCTGTCAGGAAGGAATCTTAGGTATCTCCTCTGACGTGTACGGCATGGCAGTCGGCCAACGAAAAAGCCAAAGACAGGTGCCTCTCGCAGTTGCGGGATGGGTGCTTGCTCACATAGACAATAAGCGTTATCACCCCGGTACGGTGCTGACCAGCAATAAGCATGGTGAGCTTACAAAGATGCGGTGGTATGAAAAGATTATTCATCCAGATAGAATTGTGGCCGTTTACATTGGCAAAGAACCAAACATCATCTGGGGGCCACCGGGAAATGAGGTTGAGGTTAACGGAAGGCATTGGGTAAAGGTAAAATAAAATGGCTCAACAAACATGGACTGACCCTTCTTATGCGGTGACATTCAAGCCAGTTCATGCAGACGAACTGCAAGATGCCATTAATGCATGGGAAGCCGCTTACGGTATTTCGTTAACAACCTTCACGGATGAAGAGCCAACAACGAATACACGGATAGATGCGCTTCTCTTCACAGAAATGCAAGATGCTTTAGATGCTCTCAAGACCTTAATTGGTGAGGGTACATTCACATGGACAGCGGCAGCGGGGTATATATTTGGAAGCATCCCAATGACAGATGGGGGTGATCCGCTGGTTGAAGAAGTCAGAGACAACATGAACTATATACAGAATGGCAAGTGCTATCAATGCCATAACTGTGATACTGATACCTGCGGCTGTGATGCTACATGTGATGGATATGTCTGTAATTGTGATGCCTCCTGTGATGGGAATGTTGACTGTACTTGTAATGCTTCGTGCTTTGGTTATTCAGCATGCTCGTGCAATAGCGCTTGCTACGGAAACGTAAATTGCTCATGCAATAATACCTGTCATGGATATGGGGCATGCTCATGCAACGGCGCTTGTAACAGTCAATCGTGTAAGGCTGATTCATGTAATTGTGACTTTTCATGTCAGGGTCATTCGGCTTGCTCATGCAATAATACATGTTACGGAAACGTAAATTGCTCCTGCAATAGCGCCTGTTTTGGATACTCAGCTTGTAGCTGTGATTCATCTTGTGATGGAAATGTTGACTGTACGTGTGATTCAGTTTGTAACAATGAGGGTGCGTGTTCTTGTGATGTGACGTGCTTTACCGATGTATGTGTTCAATGTCACGTTGCAGCTTATGAGTATCCTTGGACATAAATTTTAAATTAGTGTTAGGAGGGAAACTAAGGTGTGGAATTGGATTAAAGATAAATTTAACAAATTGAAAAGCATCAGTTATGATTGGCTACCGCTATCAGGCATGGTGCTAATTGTCTATATGATTCAGCGAGGATTTTCTGCCATAGCAAAATCAGGTGTGGTGGAAATGAACTTGAAACAAGGAATGGGGATTTTCTTTACAACCGTTTCCTTATCAGTTCTGGCACTTGGCTTTATGAGCGATCGTGTGAAAGCACATTACCTAATAGCCGCTGCCACCTTTGCGGGTGTCTTAGGTATTCTTGGAGCAGCCTTTAACATGTGGCTGTTTGGAATCGGTCTGGGACTCGCAGCCGCAGCAGTTAAGATACTGCCGTTTGCAGTGCCGCTAAAGAATAAGGATAGTGAGATTGACTCATTACGAGTTGCACCACAAGCATCAGCCAAGACTTTCGGAAGTGCCCTTTTCTATTTGCTACTGGCCGCTGTAGTCAAAGCCGCTGGCTTTAGTATGTTCGCAGCAGCAGCAGCCGCACTCTTTGCCTTCTTTGGTACATGGGCTTCGTTCGCAGTTAAAGATCATTCGTTCAAACTTCTATCATGGAGTAAAACGAAGGTTGCGGAATTGCTCAAGACTCCGAAGTGGTGGTACTGGACAGCTTGGCATACGATCATCGGATGCGTGTATTATCTCTGTATCACAAAGGTGATCCCGGCATTCATGACTTTTGGTATGACCAAGATGGAAGCCATTTACGCTTTTGGTATTGCAGCCCTAAGCACAGCGCTACTTCGTTGGCCCGGTGCTTGGTTAGGTACCAAGATCGGATACTGGAGAGCAATGTTGATTGCTGGTGTATGGCAGCTTGCTAATATCTGGCTGTTGATTAATCACCCCATAATTGGGCTACCGTCCTTTTTCATTGGGATTCAACTAAACACTCAAAACTATTGGGCCTGTGCGAAGGAATGGTTCAAAGGCGACAAACTTGGTACCGCAATCGGAATGGCCTTTGTCATAACCTATATCGCTTTGGGCTTCACTTTTGGAAGATGGTAAAATGGAAGTCATTAATCGGGAACAGGAATATAATCTAATCGCTGATCATGCTAACAATCCGATCGTTCACTTTGGATTGCAGGGCAAGAATGTATCATACCTACACGCTGGGCATGCGTGGATGATATCAGAGATTAAACGCTTGCGGCCAGACGCAAAAATAGTCGTAAAGATATTTATGCCAATTCTCGAACTCTTTACCCTGTCAGGTTGGTTAGATGGTGGAGATAGCTTTCACCCAAACTACCTCAAGCCCTATGAGCAAGATGCCCTTTTAGAGTGGTGTACCAACCACGGAATTGACTACGTTTTAGAAATGAGTCTGGAAGAGTTCACACCGTGGCATAATGATAAAGATCGAATGGGCGCAGCAGTCATGCTCCCTCTACATAATTTAGACTTTGATGCGCTTTACAAACCGTTTGATAAAATTGTGGAGAAAGCAGATAAGATTATGCTTGATGATGAATTAGATATTTTTCATAATAAAATGATTGTTGGTCTTTTGCGATCGCATTTGATTGCGGCTCTTTCCGGTGCAGTTGATTATAAAATTAAGGCTTCTGGAAAAAGAGATTTGTATATGAACATGGCCAAGGAATACATTTATAAAACTTATTCCAAGTATGAAGACTATCTTTTAATTGACCCGTACATAGATGAGGACTATGGTGTGCCTGTAAGTAGCTCCCGGCTTCTCATTGATGGTGCCGATGATTTTACCAAAGAGGAAAAGGCTAAAGTCAAAAAGGCAGCCTTGGATTTTTTAGACGACAAAACTGAACCCACTTTTAAATATACACCGAAATGGTTAAAGGGTTTATCATACTCAAAACTCAGCTACCAGCTACCAACTGGCCGTTGGCTGGCAATACGAAAAATTAAGTAAGGAGATATATGATGGAGGGATTATCATCCTGCACCCTTGATTTAACAGAGGGTTGTAACTTAGCGTGTGATTATTGTTTCACACATTCGCAGCATAAATCGAAGCATCTCACAATCGACATGGGAAAGCGGATACTTGATTGGTGGATGCCTCAAACGTCCACTGACAGGCCTCTGAGTGTCACATGGTGGGGTGGGGAGCCATTAATCCGATGGGATACCCTACAAGAGTTGACGTACTATGCTGAGGCCAAGGCCAAAGAGTTAGGTCGAGAGGTTTCTTTTGGTGGTACCACAAACGGTGTTCTTTACACACCAGACAGAGTGAAGTGGTGTCTGGAGCATAAGTCACTGTTTATGATATCTATGGATGGCCTAAGAGATCAACATGACGCTCACCGTTGCTTTAAAAACGGTACTGGCTCATGGGATAAGGTAGTTGAAAATGTGCGTCTGGCCTTAGCGGTTGTACCGTCTACAAAGGTGCGTATGTCGCTGCATGCAGATCACGTTAAAGACTTTTTTAAATCTATAAAATTTATGTTTGAAGATTTGGGATTACAGGAAGCAATTTATTCTCCGGTCTATGAGTCTAATTGGACACCTGAGAATCTTAAAATTGCGGCAGAGCAACTTGCGTTGACTGTAGAGTACCAAGTCGAGCGGGTTAAGAAAGGGTTACCTGCTACAATCAAACACCTTAATGATGAAGCCATTGGTAACGGTGGGCCGAAGTATAATCCATGCGGTGCCGGGACTCATTATATGTCATGGTCAGTAGACGGGTATGGTTTTCCGTGTCACCGATTTAACAAACACGGGTTATCCGCTAACGAAAAAGCAGCGTCACCAACGTGTATCGCTCAACCAAAGGGAGACTCGTTCGAATGGATAAACCGGGACTTCCTTGACGAGTTCGACTTTATCAACGATCCCTGCACAAGCTGTCAGAAGTGCGAGATTTGGGGTGCGGGTAAATCGGGCTGCAACGGCGGGTGCTATGCAACCAATTACGACTTTACGGGTGACATACGTAAACAGCCTAAAGTTGAATGTGCGTTCACCAAAGTCCAGCACGAAGCGGGGTTATTGCTCCGGGCCAAAGCCAAAGAAGCTGGTGTGAGTTTAATGCAGAGTCCTCAACAGCATAAGCCTAAAGGCTGCGTTTGTTTTAACATGTGTTATTCAGAAGGAACCGATAGGGAGATCATCCATTTAGACCGAAGCTCTGAAAGGGCTTGCGTATGCGACCATACAAACTACACGGGTAGTACAGAGGCTCAGGCCCGACCTATTCAGAACCGTTTTGCGGATCGGGAAATACTTACAAAGTTCTTGAACCTGAGTAAACGGATATTGGCTAACCCAGAGGGTGATGAAAAACAGCGTGAACTCTCAAACGACATTTTAAACAAAACGATAAGGATGATAGAAAATGCCAGATTTTGAACGTAAAACAATAGAGGTCAGATATTACAGTGATGATTACGGCCCACATAATTTTGACATGGAAGAAGCCCTACCAACAGGTACGGTACTTTCCTCAGCAACCGTCAAAAGTTATCTTGGCAAAGTCGATAAGGAAGACGCAATCGCTGATCAGACAGAGACAACTTCTGAATTGATTAACGATTCAAAATCCATCGTAATCTCTGATTATATCATTTCTGTTTACTTCGAGTATCCGTCTACCGCAGCTTACAAGAGCGGTCAGAAGCATACGGTTATATTTGAAGTCACCTTGGACAATGGCGCAAAGCACAATTACTACTTTCAGTATGCAAGAGTGTTTTAAGATCATGCGGGATCATTGCGCCTTTGCGAAGTTAAATGGTAGTGGTCGGTGTATAGCTGACTGTCACCGTAACTTAAAGGTGGGTTTTAAACATGACTGCGAAGGAATTACTCGTGAGCGAGAAGAGCATTTAGAAATCGAAGGACGTGAATATCAACTTGGGGGGAGATTTAAAAAGAATCATGGAACTAAACTATAGCAGCATACCAACGTTCGCACAGATACATGCAGATGATCGGAAGTACTTATTCTGCCGGGGGCCAGTAGGCTCTGGAAAATCATCTGGTTGTATTTGGCAGATCGTCTTAAACGCCATGAAGCAAAAGGTTTGGTATGACAACACACGGTTCAGTCGGTACGCAATCATACGAGCATCGTACCCGGCGTTGAAATCGACCGTCATTAAATCATGGAAGAACTGGTTTAAGGGCATGGTCAATATAGTGTACGATACACCTATCCGTGGAGAGCTACGGTTCCCGCACCCTGACGGGGAATCGCTGGTTGACATTGAGTTGGTCTTTATCGCTCTCGACCGTGAGGACGATGTCAACAAATTACAATCCTTGGAGTTAACTGGCATGCATATCAATGAGTGTGCTGAGATTCCAAGAGGCATCCATCAGATGTCCAAGTCTCGTATTAACCGGTTCCCACAAGAGCCGGGTGATGAATCATTAAGACCTGTATCACCATTTATTATTTGTGATTACAACTCCGTTGATACTTCGCATTGGCTTTACACTATTGCAGAAGAAGAGAAGCCACCGAAGCATGGTTTCTACCATCAGCCGTCAGCACTGCTTCTGGTAGCCAACAACGATCCAAGGATTGACTCTAAGGAGCCAATTGTTGATGTTGCTGGGAACCATTATATAATCAACTACGAAGCCGATAATGTTAGAAACGTACCTGACGATTACTACCAAGATCAGGTATACGGAGCCAGACCAGATTGGGTCAACATTATGATCCTGAACAACTATGGTCTGATGCAGAGTGGGCGGCCAGTGTACCCAGAGTTTGATGATAATATTCATACAGCAAAGAATATTCACAAACCTCTTAAGGGTGTGCCACTGGTAATCGGAATGGACTTGGGCCTAACACCCGCTGCCTGTATAACGCAGCTTACGCCGATGGGAGAAGTTCTGGTACTGGACGAGTTGGTAACAGAGGACTGTTCAATTGAGAAGTTCTGTGAAGACCATCTTAAACCGTATCTCAAGAATAACTACAAAGGCTTTGCGTACCAATTGATTGTTGATCCTTCAGCCACGAAACGGTCAGACAATGATATGCGTTCAGCGTGTGAAGTCATTAAGGCGGCTGGCCTACCGTATCGTACCGGGCTGACAAATAACTGGACAAAGCGTAAGGAATCTGTGGTACACGTTTTGCGTAAATTAAAGGGCTTCATTTTAAATCCAACTTGTGAGGTATTACGAAAAGGATTTATCAGTGAGTACCATTTTGAAAAGAAGCGTGTTGCCATTTCAGCAGGGAACTCCGATCCAAAGTTCCACGAAAAAGCAGATAAGAATATTTACTCACACGTTCATGATGCTTTACAGTATGCGGTCATGGAATTGACAGGGGGGAGAACAGCTAAGGGCCGTAAGAAGCTCAAGGCCAAGCATACTGAGACACCCACTAATATGCCAGCAGATAGTGATGCCGGTTACTAAAAGAGGACGTTATGCCTAAAGATAATCCAGAAGCATATAAAGACGATTTTGATGGTGCCTTTGATGAAATCGAAACCGCTGAAAAAGACGGTACCGGCATGGATGGTATTATCGAAATGGAGAAATACAGAACTCCATTAGGTTCTAACCTGCTGTCTATGTTTGGTGAGTTTGAGCGTGACAAGAGGCTCACAGAAGAGCGGTGGATTAAAGACCTTCGCCAATACCGGGGAGAGTATGACCCGGAAGTGTTGGCCAAACTTCATCCGAAACGATCTAAGGCTTTCTTAAGTCTAACTCGAACTAAGACGAAGACAGTCGCAGCAAGGGAAACTGACTTGCTCTTTCCCGCTAACGGCGATAAGAACTGGTCTATCAGTCCGTCACCGATCCCTGAGCTACTGCCAGAGGTCATTGAATCCATCATGCTGCAATACCAAGAGCAGACCGGTGAGGAGCCTACGGAAGAGTTGATCCGAAAGTTCATCAATGAAGAGGCAGAGTTGCGTAGCCGTAACATGGAACAAGAAATGCACGACCAGCTTAGTGAGTTGAAATACCGCTGGATTATCCGTCAAACGATTTTCGATGGAAACCTGTACGGAACAGGTATCCTGAAAGGCCCACTGGCCAAGACGGTCACATCGAAACGTTGGTTACCTAATCAGGAAACCGGCGAATGGGTAACCATTGAAATGAAGAAGCTGACTCCATACTGTGAAAACGTATCAGTATGGGACGTGTATCCTGACATGTCTGCACGCCAACCGGATGAAATGAGAGGAGCGTTTCAACGTTATGTCATGAACCGGCATAAGGTGGAAGAGTTAGGCCAGAGAGACGACTTCAATGGCGCAGCAATCAACGCATACCTCCGACAGTATCCTGATGGTGATGCAGAGTTAAAGACCTTTGAGAACGATCTGAGGGGTCTTAATAACACATCTATATCCCAGACGTGGAGTGACAAGCATGAGTCGAGTGGCCCCGGCGTGATTGGCCGTAAAGGAAAATACGAGCTAAAAGAGTATTGGGGATTCTTGAGCGCTGACAAACTCCGTGATGCCGGTGTAGATATTCCAGACGAGTTTCAACTGGAAGTCGCAGCAAACGTTTGGATTTTGGGTGACATTATAATTAAGGCAAATGTCTCTCATATCGAAGGCGTGACACTGCCGTACCATTTCTATTACTATGATAAAGACGATACCAGCCTTTGGGGAGAAGGTATCCCCAGCATTATGCGACAAGCGCAAAAGTTATTTAATGCGTCTGTCAGAGCAATGCTTGACAATGCTGCTATCTCAGCCGGGCCTATCATTGAGGCCAATACCGATCTGCTTGATGTAAACGAAGACCCAAAAGATTTATATCCGTTTAGAGTCTTCCTGCGGGACGGTACTGGAACTGATGCAACCGCTCAGGCCATACGGGTCTATAGTCTACCTTCATACACCAATGAGTTCATGGCGATGATTAATTTCTTCATGAGCGCAACGGATGAAGTAACGGCTATTCCACGGTACATGTACGGCGACAGCCAGAACGTAGGCGGCGCAGGTAAGACGGCTTCCGGGCTTTCAATGCTTATGGGTGCAGCCAATGTAACCGTGAAGGATCAGATTAAAAACTTTGATGATGGTATTACCCTACCTTTTATTAAAGGGCTTTACTTCTGGAACATGGAGTTTAATCCGAAGGAAAATATCAAGGGTGATTATCAGGTCATGGCAAAGGGTAGTACTTCGCTAATCGCAAGAGAAGTAAAAGCGGAGTCACTTATCACTTTTATGAATGTAACCAACAACCCGACCGACCTTATGTATACCAAACGGGACAACGTCCTTCGAGAGTATACCAAGGTTCTTGATCTGGACGACATGGACTTGATCAAAGACCCGAACTCTGTCAAGATTGAAGAGAAGAGTCGAGCCGAAGCAGCCGCAGCCGATGCACAGTTCGAGAAGGATTTGGCAATGCTTAAAGCTCAGTCAGGTGGTCACGTAAGTAATGATCCGGGCGCAGCGGGAGATACCAATAACGCTGGCCCCGGCAACCAGAAGGATTTGAGTACCGGCGGGGGCACAGAGATTAAGCCCAACAATGGTAACCCAACCGCATCTGCACAGTAAGGAGGGACTATGCAACAACGGAAAACGGTAATGGCTGAATGCAAGGAGTTTGCCCAGACAGACGCAGCCCGTGCATTTCGTAAACTGGTCGGTGTTTGGATAGCCGACCTTCGGGAAAAGAACGATACAGCGGAGCAAGACGAGTTCTTAAAAAATCAAGGCGCAATCAGGGAACTCAAACTGATGCACAAGGGGATTGGCCCCAAAGTCCAAGTCACTGAATATGACGGTGCCTTCGGAGAATAATCAGACAGGAGGGAACCTGTCAAGTAATGCCCCTGCCCTGCAAAGGCTACGGGGATACGTTAGGAGACACTATGATTACATTAGATCAAAAAGCACGAATAGAAGAGTTAGAGGCAATCGAAACTTTAAAGGCTGATGAAGCCGAAGAGTTAAAAACACTGAAAGCTCTTGAACCCGATGATCCTAATCAGGATGAATTTGATGCCGGTTGGGACGAACTGGAAGGTAAGAAAGTTACCAAACCACTTGATGAAACAGATGCTGATCAGGAAGCTCAGTTAGCAAAGAATGAAGAAACGGATGCCAAAGCTAAAGCGAAAGCGGAAGCAGACGCACTGGCAAAAGAGTCTCAGTCCACTGATTCTGGTGACACAGACGGTGACATTCTTAACACCGCCCAAGCTGACCCCGATAAGACGCTTGATAGTGATGGTAAGAAAATCACCCCTGATCCCCGTGACGCAGAGATTACAGCGCTGAAAGATGCACAGTCAGCGCAAGAGCAGAAGATGCGCTCGTGGGACGGCAGGATTAAAGCTGCGGAGAAGCGTGCAGCAGAGGCTGAACAAAAGCTCAAAGACGCAGAGGCTAAGGGAAAAGATAGTACATCGGAAGTCTCCCCTGATATTGATGATGCTGAGTTGAGTGTTTTCTTCAAAGAATATCCTGATTTGGAAGGCCCAATGAAAAAGGTAGCGGAGAAGTTAGCTACCAAGATTTTCAATGACAAGATTGGCGACAAGATTGAAACGCTGGAAGAGAACCAAGGAGCAGCGCAGGAAACTGCACAGGTAGAGGCTGATAGGATTCACATGGCCGCTATCAATACAGCCCACTCTGATTGGCAGAAGATTTATGACTCAGGGGCGCTGGAAACTTGGATCAAACGACAGCCTGAATACTTGCAGCCCAGATTGCATGAGATTCTAAAAAAGGGTTCCGCATCAGAGGTTATCGGTATGTTTGACAGTTATAAACGTGCCGCTGGCAAAGGCAAAGAAACCACAACCAATTCTGCAAGTTCTGAGGAGAAGAAGGCTAAGGCCGCAGCGATCGAAGCAGTACCTGCCAGCACCGCTGGCGCTAAGAAGGGTGCTGTTAAAATCACTAAGGACGACTTCGATGGAGCTTGGGACGAGTTAGAGAAAAAAGACGAAAAGCAGAAGTAAACTATTTAAGGAGACACCATTATGAGTCAAGTCATTTATGGAGATATTAGCCCCCGTACCGCAGCATACGTTGTCAGAGAACTTCTGAAACGTGGAATGCCGGTACTTGTTTTTGAGAAGTTCGGTCAGTCGAAACCGCTTCCTAAAAACTCGACAAAAACAGTATCGTTCAGACGGTACTTCCTGAAAGACGCCGCTCTTTCGACCTTTACACCGGCAGCGTATTTCTCCACCGACAACTTCGATCCGACCCAGAAGCAACTGACAGAGGGTGTAACGCCTTCCGCAACCGCTCTGAGTAAACAGGATGTTACCGCTACGCTCGTGCAGTACGGCGACCGGGTGGAAATTTCTGACGTGGTCATGGACACTCACGAAGACCCCGTTCTTCAAGAGGCCATCGAAGTCCTTGGTGAGCAAGCACCGATCATTCTGGAATCCGCACGTTTCAACGTTCTAAAAGCGGGAACCAACGTGATCTATGCGAATGGTACAGCACGTACCGATGTTAACACCGTTCTGGCACTGGCCGACCTTCGCCGGGCAGAGCGTTCTCTTGAGCGGCAGCTTGCTAAGCCGATCATGAGTATGGTTCGTTCGACTCCGTCTTACGGGACAGAGGCGATCCTACCGGCCTTCGTAGGCGTGTGTCATACCGACATGCGTTACAATCTTGAGAAGCTGACGACCTTCGTGTCACCGGCTGACTACGGTAGCGTTTCACCGTGGGACAACGAGATTGGTGCGATTGGTAAAATCCGCTTTGTCGCCTCTACACTCGTAGAGCCGTGGCGAGGTGGTGGTGCAAGCTCCGGTTCTAACGTCCTTGAGACGGGTGGAATCGCAGACGTGTATCCGATCCTAATCTTTGCAAAAGACGCTTATGGTCTGGTTCCGCTGAAAGGCAAAGCCGCCATTACGCCGATGATCGTGAACGCAAAACCTTCGGATTCCGATCCGCTGGCACAGCGTAATCACGCATCTTGGAAGTCGATGCAAACGACCATCATCCTGAACGACTCATGGATGACCCGGATCGAAGTTGCAATCTCAGACGATGATGCCCTGACCTAAAGATCGGTTTAGGCTAATTGTCTTGGTAGTAATTAGTATAGTGGTTTGGGTCGGGACTCCCTCCCCCGGCCCTCTCCACTTTAAAAATAAGAGAGGGATAATGTGAGGGCTAACCTGTTACCCAGCAGAGATCAAGGAGATATAATTATGAGTAAAACAAATTTATGGAGTTGGAAAGATTCCGAAATTCAAGGTGAACTGGATCGTCTCAGTATCAAACTTGAGAAGTACAATCGTAAAGCAGCAATTGACGCAATCAAACTGGCCGCAGTTAAAGGTGAAGTGGAGGAAACCCAAGAGCATGTGCAGGAGTTGAAAGACAAGGGCATTGATCTTAGAAAGGTTATCTTTCATTCCATCGGAGAGCAAGACATACCGTATGTCTTCGTAGGCCATAACGGACGTGGCTTTTACATTCCCAAAGAGATCGAAGTCGAAGTTCCGAAGTACATTCTCGATTCATGTATTAAGGATGCGGTTGAGGATCGTCTCTATCCCGCTACCATGATGGACGGTAGCATCGAATGGAAGTCACGAAAAGTCCAACGTTACCCTTACAGTTACGTTGACTAATCGGAGGAGAAATGGCTGAGACTTATCAAAGCATAATTGATAAAGCTGAAATCATACTACAGGATGAGGATTCGGATCAAACAACCCGGCGCTGGACAGAAGCTGAGATGTTAGGTTGGGTCAAAGATGGTGAGACGGAAATCGCTAAACTTAAAACCGATTCTTATCCTGTGGTTGAAGCCGTGGCTTTAGCAGCAGGTTCGCAACAATCCCTACCTACACGAGCAGTGATGCTTCTTGACGTGCTGAGTAATATGGGCACAGATGGATTAACTCGTGGAGATGTGGTAGAGGTAGTTGATAAGAAGTTGATGAACGCTATCAATCCGGGCTGGATGGCTGACACGGCCAATGCAGTAGTTACGCATGTTATATATGATTCCAAACGGGCACCGAAACTCTTTTGGGTGTATCCGAAATCAACAGGTACAAATTACCTTGAGGTCATGACCGGGAAGCTGCCTGACAATGGTTCAAAAGTTATTGGTGACGACATTATGATGGAAGACGAGTATGCCAATAGCCTATTGCATTATTGCTTGGCTTTATGTTTTTCAAAAGATACTGATATTGAAAACAGCTTTCTACGCACAAAGGGACACATGGATATCTTCTTAGAGAGCCTTGGCCGTAAGGAAGGCGCAGAGGAGATTTATAGTCCAAAGAAAAATAGGGAGACTGACTAATGGCACATACCACAGCAATCACAGAATTGAAACAACTGATCAAGCCAGACGTTTTGTCATGCCCTGATCCGATCGTTCAGCGTGAAGTAGTCACAGTCATTCTGGACTTCTGTAAGAAGACAAATATCCTACAGCGAGAGTTTGAGTTGGATATTGACGAAGACGATATTGATGATGATATCCAAGATTGTATCGACTTCGACATATCTGAATTTTGTCTGAACCTTCGCCCGGTAACTCTTCTTGAGATCATGATTGACGGAGAGCGCTATGTACCTTACAAGCGTAACATACGTAACACCCTGACGAATTGGGAGCAAACCAATACTGGTGCAGGTAGTGTTATTGCAAATGATAATCGGTTTAAGTTCTTTTGGATTCCAAACAATCATACCATACGAGTCTTTGATATGGCTGACGACATGAGTACAATCTATTTTAAACTGTCTTTAAAGCCCCTGAGAGACGCTACAACGATCGACACCGATCTATTTGAGGATTGGTCAGAGGCTTTCGTAGCTGGTGCAAAGTTTCGTATCCTTAAGATGCCGGGTCAAGTCTGGACAGATGGGCCTTCGGCTGGTGACTATCGTAGAGAGTATCGAAAGTATGTATCGAATGCAACCAAACATGCAATGTCTGGTGGTACCTCAACTCACCAAGAAACAATCAAATGGAAAGAATTTTCGGGAGGCGTATAAATCATGGCCGACTTAGCCGTTCAAATAACAAACAATGCCACCGGGCAATTAGACGCTGGCATATCCGCTGCTGCGCTTACGCTAACAATGAAGGTTGGTGAAGGTGCAGAGTTTCCGTCAACCGCTGGTGACAATTACTTCTACGTCACTCTTCAAAAGGCAGATGGTAATTGGGAAATTGTAAAAGTCACAACTCGTACCGCTGACGTGTTCGATGTGATCGTCCGTAATCAAGACTCTTCAACAGGTGCAGCACAAGCCTTCACTGCAAATGATATTGTCAGTCTACGGCCATGCGCTCAGATTATTGAAGACATGATCACCGAAATTGTTTCACATCAGATTCAACTCTATGCTCCGGTCGGAACCAAGATGTACTTCTATTGTGATGATGGAGACGTGCCTGATGGGTGGACGTATGATGCTGGTGTTGCTGATGTTGTCCTTGCTATAAAGGGTGGATCAGACGACTACAACGTAGCCGGTGGGCAAGTAGTTGGTGATTGGGATCAAGGGACTCACGTTCATGCTATGAATGACCATACGCATACAACCCCTGATCACATATTAACTGAAGCTGAAATGCCCAGCCATACACATACAACCAACTCAAACGGCGGCCATAATCATGATCTGTCCCGGCGAACAGGAAATCCCGGCTCGTCTACCAACGCAGCAGTTGAGGGTGGCGAGGGTGATTCTCATCCCATTGATCAAAGTGGCCACGTAAGTACGGAAGGCGCACATACACATACAGCCCTTGCCGCAGGTAGCGGGGATGCGCATAATCATGGTGCAACTGGATTGAGTGGTACGGCTGATGGTGGCGCAAGTCAGACTCCAGCCACGTACCGGCCAGAGGCAGCCAATGGTGTTATTGCAACAAAAGATTAATCTTAACTTTGGGAGGGAAACCAAATGACAGGAACATGCTACATCAAATGTCCGTGGTGGAAAAAGTATAAAGAAAAGTGTCCTAATTTTATTAAGACAACTTGGAGGCCGGGTGGTGGAGGCCAGCCAGAGACGATTGACGACTGCGCACCCAAACGATCCACGCTAATGCTCATGGTTGTATTAGAGCGCTTAGAGGGTCAACAGACCGCCGCCAATAAAGAACGCAACCGTCAGAACACCAATATCAAATTAATGGTTGCACACATTGGGCAACTTTCGGACGGCAACCCAATGCCTAAATTAACTTATGACGCAGAAGCAGAGGTACTTCAAATTGAAGATAACAATAAATAATTTTGAAGGTACGCAACCAAAATTAGCTACGCATTTACTCAAGGATACTCAGGCACAGATAGCTCAGAATGTCCGGGTGGAGAAGAGTGACCTGCGTGCATGGAATAGAAATGACGTGCAGCAGATTATTGCTGCGGCTGCGTATAAATCTCTTCATAGATATACAGAAGGCATCAATTCAAATTGGTTATACTCTGTGAATGATCTGGATTACGCAGAGTCACCAATCGCCTCTGATCAATTCGAGAGACTTTACTATACGGGCGAGGCCGAACCCCGTGCGCATGTGAATGATATTGACAGCGCACCGTTCGATCAGACCACAGACTATTATAAGTTTGGCCCTGCTGTTCCGGTTGATACTGGAACTTGGGGCTTTGTCTCAGGACATGATGGTGGATCAGAGTTTCGAGCGTATGTCTACACGTACGTTTCAAGATACGGTGAGGAAACTGGCCCGATTAAAACTCTCCTTTCAACCGCTGTTTATAACACGGGTGATGTTATCATTGAAGACTTCACGCAGCCACCCGCAGGATTTGGACTTCGCTCTACGGTCGATGGTGAAATTCCGTACGTCCGTGTCTATCGCACGAACTCATCCGTGACCGGAGCAGAATTTCAGTACGTTGGAGAGTTCAACGCAACCACGCATACCTTTGGCACAGACACGTTTACAGACGATGTGGACGATGCTGATCTTGGAGAGGTTCTACCCACAGAGCTTTATGAAGGTATCCCAGCAGGTATCAAAGGCCTAATCGGTTTGACCAATGGAATCTTCGCTGGCTTCGTAGGGAATAGCGTGTATTACTCTGAGCAGTATTTGCCCCACGCATGGCCTGATGAATACGCCATGACTTTTGATTATAATGTTGTAGCGCTTGGCAGCTTCGGAACAACACTGGTAGTTTTGACAGAAGGTGTGGCATACCTTATAACAGGTGAGACTCCTGCCACTTTGCGAAAGCAAAGGGTACCGGGTTTCTATCCTTGTGTTTCAAAACGCAGTACCGTTTCGACTGTTGGTGGTGTGATTTATGCTTCTAACGAAGGCCTGATTAAAATCAATTATGACGGCCCAACGGTTGTTACCTTTAAATATTTAACACCAGTTGAATGGAATGAGTACACGCCGACAACATTACATGGCGGGTATTTCAATGGCAAGTACTTTGCTTCTGTCAATACAGACGAAACCTTCATGCTTGATATGGAGAACGATACCTTCACAACGGTGAATGAATTTTACCATACCTTTTATCGGTCAAAGGATTCAGGTGCATTCTTTAAAGTCTTCACCAATCCCATTACGTCTGCCGTTGCTATTGAAGAGTGGGAAGGCGACCTATTCAATTTCATGTACTATACATGGAAGTCAAAACGTTTTCTACTTCCAATGGATATGGGATTTACATGTGCGCAGGTTGAAGTTGATTCTGAAACATACGCAGACTTGGTTGATCAGATGGAAGAGAATGATTACCTTGCCACATTAAATGCGGCTATCTTTGCAGCGGGTGATTTGGAAGATACCTTTAATTACGGTGATGGGGCTGAGCCAACACCTGTTGTTCAGCTACAACCTGACAATAGCGACAAGGACATGTCCTTCAACGTCACCCGGTTTAATGGTAGTAATTTAATTGACCTTAATCTGATTGAGATATCTAACATCATTAAATTCACGTACTATGTAAATGGTACAATGGTTATGCAAAAGAACATCACAACCAATAACCCATTTCGTTTGCCTCCAAAACATGGTCGCAACGTAGAGGTTCAATTGCAAGGCTACATTCCTGTACGTGGTTTTTCAATTGCTCAATCAATGAAGGAACTCAACTAATGGCACAGCCGATCTTTGAAACAATCTATGAGGTACCACAGGATGCGAAGTATTCAATGTGGTCAATTCTGGATTCATTAAAAAAGGTGGTTGAGAAGATTATATCTCGTTACGCTATGAACGGATCGCTATGGACGTATACGGGGTTGCTGAACTCGTGGCAGAATTATGGTGATCCCTATCAGGGTGCCGCTTATCGAAAGGACTCCGCTGAGATGGTTCATCTATCCGGTGGAGTCAAAGACGGAACGCCGGGGGCAACGAGTGTTGTCTTTGAGCTTCCAACCGGATGCAGACCAAGTGCAACCTTACGGTTTGTGGTGTCTTCGGATAGTGCAACAGACCCGGCCCACGTTGAAATAAATGTGAATGGGCAGGTGATCATTGTAGCTGGATCAGCCACACTGACCTCATTGGCTGGCGTAAGTTTTAGGGCAGAAACCAATGGATGATAAACAAGTTTAATATTCAGGTGGGGGTTGCGCCGATAGGCTCCCCACCAAAATTAGGAGGGGGCAACATGGATGGATTAGAATTTACTTTGTATCAAAAGATTGACGGTGTACCCACAATGAGGGATAGCGATATCGCCCGGCTTTACCAACGTACGGAAAGTGCCGGTGTTACCCGTTTAATGTTTGACGATGGAACCATAACGAATGCACGAGAGTTCGTTGATCACGTAACCGATTTTCGTACAATCTTTTTCAAAATATCGTTAACGGATAAAACGGGTTTGGGTAAAACCGAAACAGGTACAGTGGGATACTTCTGGCTGAACAGATTAGAGGCTACCCACGCATATTGTCACTTCATGAGCTTCCCCGAATATTGGGGCGACCACTGGCGAAACGTGGAGATCGGTCAGGAAGCAATGAAGATTTGTTTGAAGGAATTTCCGATGATCATGGGCATGCTTCCCACGACCAACGAGATTGCGATCACGTATTTAATGGACGTTGGCCTGAACGTTGTAGGCCGAATCCCAAATCTTATATGGAGTGAGTCACTCCAAAAGCCCGTAGAGGGCATGATGCTTTACACCACAATGGAGGATTACGAATGAAGGTCTATACCAAAATTGTAATAGACATGGAGAAAGGTTCAGTCATTGAGACTGAGTGCTTCAACTACACCGGCCCGATTGCCTTATGTAAAGGTGGGTCTGCTCCAGAGGTTGATAAGAAATACAACGCTGGCATGCTGGCTATCTCAGAGAAGCAGCAAGGTATCGCTGACGAGATGTTCAACTTCTTTAAGCATGGCGTGTCATACAATCCTTATGATGAAAAAACAGGTGAGTTAACGGAACGTGCGCAGCGTGAGGGGTACGATCCCGAAGCAGTTATCTCAGAAGCAGAGCTTACACAGCAACAGTTTTCTGCACAGTCAGAGCTTATCCCGTTTGAAGTTGAGGCCCAGAAAGATAGGTTCGCTACGCAAAAGGAACGTGGTGGAGTTATACGATCCATCTATAAGGAGGCTCTCTCAGGAGTCGATGTAGAGGGTAGGGTGTCAGAGCATAGAGCAGGAGTGCAACAGGCCTTCGCTAAAGAAGGTGAGATTGCCACACGTAACCTATCCCGCTTTGGTATTGATCCCGGCTCAGGTCGTGGTATTGCAGCCTTCGCTAATGTTGGTTTGGAGAAAGCCAAGGCAACTGCATTAGGTGAAACTCAAATCCGCAGAGGCGCTGAGTCTGAGGACTTCGCACGGAAAACACAGGCAGCCGGTCTGCCAATATAAGGAGAGAGCAATCATGGCAACAAACTTTATCGGACGATCGCAAGGTGGTGGTTACGCTGCCAAGGCTACAGAAGCATTGGGTCAGGCGGCAGCATCATTTTCAAAACAGGACAGAATTATTAAACCGGGTGAAGAGGGCAAAGACATTGGTGGTGCGCTACAGGGCATTGCTGGTGGTGCCGCAACCGGTGCAATGATCGGTGGCCCTTGGGGTGCCGTAATCGGTGGAGCCGTTGGATTAGGCGGCTACCTACTATCTTAAGGAGAGGAAATAATTATGGCAGCAATCGTATTACCACAAAGGGAAAGTGCGGGTGACCGCTTTAATAGAGGGCTGGGCGCTATAGCTGGTGTCGTGGGGCAACTCAAAGATCAGCAGACCGCAGCAGCACAAGAAGCCAGAACTGCGGAAACGCATGAAGCCACTATCGAAGGGAAAGGTATTTCCAACGAAGCGGCGCAATTAGAACTTGATCAGGCACGAGAGGACATTGTTATCAAAGGTCACCAAGATGAATTTGATAAGCAAAATCTCATTGCACAAGAGTCAGGTATCCCGTACAAACCATCGTTCCAAGACTTTACACCAGAGAAGGCCAGAGCTTTCAGTGATTGGCAGGTTGGTCAAATGGCCAAAGATGTTACACTGACAGAAGGTTCTATGAAGCTCCACAAGGCACAGGCTTCTGAGCAGTTTGCTGGTATTCAAAAGGAATGGCAGGGTGCCGTGGCAGCTATGTCTGGTGAAGTTAAAGATTATGGTACCATGCTTGGTCACCTTGAGAAAGGTTACGAGATGCATAATGATGGTGCCGATCTTGTCTTCAATGATGATAAAACCGGGTACTCAGTTACAACTGCTGATGGTGGTAAAATCGAAATGAAGTTTGATTCAACCGATGCAATGTTTGAGGACTTCACTACGAAGATGTCTAACTTCCAAGGTGAGGAAGGTCAACAAAATTATTTTAAACAGTACATCAAAGATTTTGAAGACCGGAAGAAACGAAACGCAGACGGTATCTTGGAATCCAAATACTATACCAACGCAAGAGGCGAGGAAGTACAGGCCGCATGGCTGGAAGGCGCAGATGGTAAACGCTCTTTAAAGATTCGTATGTGGGGGCCGAACGGTGAGGACATGGGTATTATCACTGAAGAGGCTTTTCTTGCTGGACGTTTTAAAAGTGTTGGTCAACGCAAAGGTGAGGCTGACATTGGTAAAGTCAAAGCCGAAGCAGCAAAGGCCAGAAAGGTTGGCTCAGCAGAAACCCGGAAGGGTTGGTCACCAGAGCGTAAGCTGGCAGCAGACCTTGCTGAAACCATCAAAGCGTTTGACGGTAATGTGGATAAGGCTATGCGTATGGTACAGAAAGCCAAGAACGCTAAGAACCTATTGGCCGCTCAGAAGATTGCGACTGACCAATTATTCTTAGAGCCTAACACACCAGAGTACGATGCTTTCATGAAGGCCGTTACAACTTCCATCCCAAAGCAAAAGCCGAAGACCATTGGTTTTCAGGGTAGCGGTGGAGATGTTGATGCAGCCGAATCAGCAGCAAAAACTAAAATTGGTACAGCAGCAAAGACTAAAACCGGTACGCCACCCAAAGACTACCCAGACGCAAAACAAGCGCCTGATGGAAAATGGTATGTCAAAAAGGATGGAGATTATTTTAGAGTAAAACCCTAACCTAAAGAGGAGTCGTAATGACATTAGAACGAATTGAATACGACCCGTTTTCAGAAGAAGAGGATGATGAGAATCTTGTCCGTATAGATTTTGATCCTTTCAAGGAAACGGAAGAGGCAACCCAAATGCCAGCAGTGCAGGAGGGTGATCACCAGATGGACGCACCAAAACCAGTTGGTCAGATTGCTAAAGCAAAAGAGCTTGGCAAACAACTTAAAGCAGAAGTCGTTGGCTCCGTGGGAGACTTCATGCGTAGCCGGGCCGGTATAGAAGAGGCTCGTGACGTACATGATATGATGAAGACCTTTCAGGACGAGAAGGAAGACCCTCAAGTCCGGTTGGCCAATGATCCCCTAAATATTGACCCCGATAGTCCTATGGGAAACATAGCGCTACGTAAACGCTATGGTAGGTTCCTGAATGAGTATAAGGAACGCACGGGCATGGAAACGCCGAAGCATATTAAAGATGCGTATCGGATTGCCATTGCTCAAGAGCATTCCCAAAAGCTCAGGGATTACTATACCGACCTATCCGAACAATACCCTGATACAGAAGCAACTGATATATACACCAATCCAGTAGCAAACCTTTTCGAGAAGGCGCTAAAAGGACTCACCCGTTCTGCGCCTATCATGGCTGCTACCATTGTAAATCCAGTTCTGGGTTTAGCTGTTGGTGCAGTACAGATGCATGGCCAGAAGTTTACTGATTACCGGAAGGAAGGTATCAAGGCTTCGGACGCTGATGCAGCCGCCAGACTATATTCATTGCCAGCCGCAGCGCTGGAGGTAGCTGGTAACATAATCGGTATCAAAGCCTTTAAGACTGTCTTCTCCACAGCCGCAACCAAAATGGCTATCCCTGCAATCATACAAAAAAAGGGTGGAGCGATCCTACAGAATATGGCAGCAGAAGGTATTGAAGAGTTGGCACAGGGTGAGTGGGAAGTAGTTGCTGATGTTATGGCTGAAATGCCAGAGGCAAACGCAGAGGACTCCATGACGGAGATTGTGGAACGTTTGAAGTCCAGTGAACAATGGGCCAAACGTTGGGAGAGTTTTTCAGTTGGTGCAGCCGGTGGACTTATCCCCGGTGGTGCGGCAGCCGTTATTAAAGCTCCCGGTCAGATTGCTGGTCAGACTGTCAAAGCCGTTAAGAATATTCTGGAGCCTTCGCCTGAGCAACTGGCTATGGCAAAGAATCCACTGATTGAGAAAAAGGATTTTGATCCAGAAGCTGAAACTGAACTTGTGGACGATGATGATGTAATAACCAAAGTCGAGTCAGGGACGCAACTCTCAACAGATACTTCCAATCAGGAACGATCCACTTCTATTAGAACAGAAGAGACACAGCAAGAGCGTCTGGCTGCTGTCAAAGAGATCAATAACCAAAGGGCCGCAGCAGTGGCCGCAAAGGAAGAGGCACGTCTTGAGCAGGAGCAAAAGGCAGCGGCACAGTTCGAGCAAGATCAAAGAGTCGCCCGATCACAACAGCGCTCACAGTACGTTGAGAAGGTATCAACCACTGAGGGTCTATTTGAAGAGTCTGGAAGGCTGGATGCTAAACCGATTAACGATGCCCGGAAAGCATTGGTCACGGAAGAGGATAGTATCAAAAAGCTGAAGAGTCTTGAGTATGATCTAAAAAATGATAAGGACTTGAAAGAGAAACCTTATGAGTATCAGATTACAGCCGATGCATTAGCTGAGCGTGTGCGGGATCGTGTTGGTGCTTTGGAGCAAGCCGAAGAGGGCAAGAAATATGCTGACGAAAATCGGAAGTTCCAAGAGCTACAGATAAAGGAAGCCCAAGAAGCCGAAGAGACAGAGGCCAAGAAAACCGAAGTAGCGGCAAAAAAGGAAGGTGCCCCTACCCTTGAGCCTGTCTCTAAGGAAGCCACTGGTGACCTGTTCACAGAGTTTGATGAAGTTGAGGAGCCAGCCGCTAAGAAACCAGCAGAGAAGAAACCAGAGCCACAACGGATGATGCGGTTTAAAGGTGCGAGAGCCAGAGCCAGAGAGAAGCAGCTTGGTCTAACCAAAATTCAGATAGCAAAGCGGGATGCTGAAAGGCGTATCCCACCGAAGGCTCCTAAAGTTCAAGCCCCACCGAAGGACTTAAAGGCCGCTATCAAATTCCCTGATGGTACGGTTCTGGAAGGATCGTCTCATTTTGATATCATCAATACGGCTGACCTAACGCTGGCGCAGAATGAAGCCATTGCATTGAAGAAAGCAACCAGCGGGTTTATCAGTCAGGGTGATGGGTTTCTCACAAGCGAGGCGGCCACAACAAAATACGGGGTTACCAAATCGGCTGATTTACCCGGCCAACGTCAGAAGCGAGTTCCCGTTAAACCGTTAACGGATAAAGCCGAAGCCCCCAAAAAATTGAAGACCAAGATCGAAGCACGCATTAAGGAAAAGGAAAAGCTGAATCTTGGTAAAGTTACCGTTGTCGAGCAGATAAGCGATTTGCCTAAAGCCGAACAAACCGCAGAGGTACGCTCAGGCGCTATACAAGGATTCTGGTCACCCACTGATAATACAACCTATATTATTGCGGGTGCGCACACAGACTTTGTAGAGGCGCTGGATACTCTATGGCACGAGTCCGGGCATAATACATTTCAGAATCTGGCAGCCGCTGGTAAGCTGAGCGCTGACTTTAAACAGATCACTGATATGATCAAAGCCAGATATCCCACAGAGGTCAAGTCCTTTAGGGATGGTGGTTATGCAACGGATGAACTGGCCGCTGAAGAGGTACTGGTTAACCTGTTTGAAAAGAAACGGGGTACGCCTATCAAGATGCGTGTCCGGGGATTCCTGCGCCGGTTAGCTAAGGCTCTGGGTTTCAATCCGAACATGACTGATGTGCAGCTTGACGGTATTGTCAAGACCATGCAGAAGTCTGTCAGACGGCAGCAGCTTGCGAAGGGTGGGGAGGTTACATTCTCCGATGATATCCAACGGCTGAAAAAGGCAGGGGCCAATGAGGACGCTCTCAATTACGCTCAGGCCATGTTGGACTCTATGCCCGAAGCATACCGGGAACACTTTGAAGTACTGACCTCCGATGAGGCCGGTACCGCATCGGTGCGCCTTGAGAAGATGGGTGATCTTAAACAAGATGCCAAGACGATCGTTACCTTATATAAGGATGGTGACGCTGGCCATTTCCTTGAGGAGTTTGGATACTTCGCTGCCAGACGTTTGCTGAAACGTGGCGAGGCCAAACAGTTATACAATGAATGGTTGAAAACCAAACCGAAGGAAGTTAAGGAACCTACCGATTGGCAACGCTGGTTCGCAAAGAGCTTTGCTGAATGGAACCTTGGCCGCAAGAGTGCGCCAACATCGAATCTCACCAAGGCCTTTAACAAGATTAAGAACGTCATGAAAGCCATCTATCTCCGCTTCAAGGGATATAAGACAGAGCAGACTGAGGTTCAATCTATGTTTGAGGATATTGCTACTGGTGAAAGGGACATCGTCAGCGATAAGTATTTCTACTCTGATAAGAATATCAGGGACAGGTATCTGTTTGGTGTTGATCCCACTGGTGCAGACTTAGCCAATCAGGGCTTCTCCAAAAATAACAAAACGCATTTCAGTTATGATCCGGGCAACATCTGTCCGAAGACTGAGGCGTTTGCTGGCTGGTTACATAATCAGTTCGAGCAAGGTCAGGTTGAGCTTAAGGATTTGACAGAGCAATCTGTCTGGATTAACCTAATGGATCAGGCCCGGAAGGAAGGCCTTGACGTGCCCTGCTCATATTGCTACGTGGAACAGAATAGACGGAACGCTGTCATTCTGCATAATGAAGGTGCAGCCAAAAGCCGGGTAGACTACGAAAAGGTCAAGACCATGATCACGGCCATTCCGTATACGGACTACCTTCTTAAAAGGCACACGAAGGGTAAGAACAAAGGCGAGTACGTATTCTCAGAGGCTATGGTCGCTGAGGCCAATCAACGTGGTGGTCTGCGTATGTTCAGCTTCTCCGATTATATCAAGTCGGCTCACCGGGTACAGATTGAGCTACTTCTCGAACAAGCTAAACTCCGTGGCCTATCTATAAAGGCTATCACAAAACGGCCAGAGTTCGTTGAGGACTTTGCACATACAGGCATTACCATTAATGTCTCAATCGACAGTGAAGGCACCGGGATGGATCACGGCATAGCTCACAGGCTGGCTAAGAAATATCCGAATGTCCACGTCCGAACTGTTGCCAAAAATCCAAAGCACTTTGTGGAGTTAGGGAAGGATTCTAAGATTGGGATCATCACTTTATTTCATGGTGACAAAGCCAACACGCCACCGGGTTACGAGTCGATGTCTTACAAGTCCACAGCGGTGAAAGAGATTATCGCAAAGGAACCTAATCTAAGAAATAGAACCTGCTGCTTGAACGAAGCAAAATGTTTTAATGGTAAACTGGATACTCAGTGTCAGGCAAATTGTGGCGCTGGTAATGGCAAACTAACCATTCCAAATATTGTAGTCGGTGAAAAATCGAAACAGGCTCAGCGCCTAAAGATCAACCCGGCGCTCTGGGAGAAAGCTGCGCAGGATATCTCCAGTGCAGACACGTCCATAAACAAGGATAAAATGCCCACGTTATTTTCCAAGTATAACTTCGGAGCCGGTGAAACGGTCTTCGATATTGGTGGTGGTAAATTTGATAACGTGACTGACCATCTGAGAAAGTCAGATGTGATCCACCGGGTATACGATCCGTTCAACCGGACAGCAGAGCATAATGATGAAGTCTTGAATCTGACAGATTACGAAGGCGGGGCCGACACGGTCACAGCCGCAAATGTTTTGAACGTTATTGCGCAACCTGACATTCGCCAGCGGGTGATCCAACAGGCAGCCGACATTGTCAAGCCGAATGGTCGAGCTATCTTTGGAATTTATGAAGGTGACGGGTCTGGTCTGGGAAAAGAGACGACCAAGGGCTTTCAAAACAACATGAAGACCGCTGATTATCTGGATGAAGTCCAAGCTATCTTCCCAAATGCGGCTAAAAAAGGTAACTTCATTGAGGCCTCCCCAGAGGTCGCTCTTGCAACTGTCGTTAAAACGGCTGATACTGCTATAGGTGAGGGTACGATCGTCCAACCTGTGGCCTCTGACGAGGTCGATTTGGGCCGTACACCACCAGATTTATCCGTTTCCGCTGAGGAACGGTCACAACGGTTTTCTCGTAAGGATTTACGTGATCGGGTAACCCCTGACCAGTGGAAATTGATACAACAGATTGGGATCAAGCCGACTCCATTCAGAGATAAGATTCGAAAGTTTCTTGAGACGCTGATGGATCATATCGGAACCGGTCTGGCCGATCCGCTTTATAAAATAGGTAAGCTCCAACAAAAAGCTGGTGAGCTTGTTATCGGTGAGGACGCTTATATGGATTTGAACATGCTGTCAAACTTTGAATCTATCTTTAGATCATTCTTAGAAGACGGTCGCCTTATCTGGAAAAACAATTGGGTGCAATATAACCGGGAGGACTCAAGCAAAGGTGGTCTGCTTAAAGTGTTTGAGAATCTTGGTGATGATGCTGAGCTATTTCTACTCTGGCAGCAAGCCAAGTCGGCGCAGGAAATGCTGAACAAAGGTCGTTCGCAGTTGTTTGGAAACAATGAGGCCGGTGAGCTTATTGATGATCAAGAAATGATTGACACTATTCTGGAGTCTACCAAAGAGTTGTACGCTGCGAATAAGCAGCTATGGAACGACTCTGAGACACGGCTCAAGGAATACAACCAATCCGTACTGGACATTCTGGAGAGCGCCAGTATCATTGATGGTGAAACCAGATCGACTTGGGAGCGGGAAAACTACATGCCGTTCTTTAGAACCATGACCGACTTCCTTGACGGTGATATTAAAATGCTTCATCCGGGCGCAACCGGCGCAAAGATTAGAGGTATGAAAAGGCTCAAAGGCTCACGTAAGAACGTGGGTGATCCTATGTCAAACCTTCTGAATGCGTATTCGTCCAGCATCCATAATGCCCTGCGTAACGTTGCACGGGTCAAAGCGCTTAAGCTCCTTAAGAAGTTTGATTTGGCTGAGCGCACCGATCGTACTTTCGGAAAGGGTATCGTTCAAATTAAGGTCAGAGGTAAGGATCAGTTCTGGCAGGTTGAGGACAAGCTGACATTTAATGCAATCATGCATCTGGATGATATCAGTAATGGTACGTTCTCACGGATAGTCAACGCTCCGAAACGTTGGTTGACATACGCTGTCACGCAGAACCCGGCCTTCAAACTGGCTAACTGGTTTCGTGATTCAATCACAACCGCAACTCTTGAAAAGGAATTTATCCCGATCATTGATTCCATGAGAGGCATGTACCATGCTGGTATGAATACAGAGATAATGAAGGAACTCCGCTCAACAGGTGGGGCTTTCAGTGGTGCCTATCATCAAAGGGATATCATGGCACAGACAGAACGTGGTGTTGCCAAGCTCCGCAAACGAGCTAAGAAAGGTAAGCGAGGCTGGGGCAATCCATTGAAGTATCTTGACATGTATAACAAACTTGGTGAGATGTCTGAGAACGCAGCCCGTGTAGGTTTGTATGCCAAGAAGCGTAAGAAAGGACAGACCGCACAGGAAGCTGGTTATGCTGCGAAGGACTTGCTGGACTTTCACCGGAGTGGTAAATGGGGAGTCACCCGCTTTTTCGTTGCAATGGTACCGTTCCTTAATGCACGTATACAGGGACTTTACAAGCTGGGACGAGAAGGAACCAACACCAAGAAAGGAAAGAAGCATCTGGCTAATTTCTATCTCACGTCAGCAGCGATCGGTATGGCTTCACTGCTTAACCATCTCTGGAACGAAGACGATGACCGTTACAAGGAATTGACCAATGACGAGAAATGGTATTACTTCCATATCTTTGATGTGCCGGGCCTTGGCCACGTACGTATCCCATCTCCATTTGAGATAGGTACATTGGCTGGTAAGATGCCTGTTGAACTATTCAAGTCACTATTCAACCAGCGCTTTGCTGGAGACAGCAACCTCTGGGACTTCGCTAAGTTTGCGTTTATGGATATGTTCGCATTCAATCCAATTCCGCAGTTCTTGAAACCGTGGATTCATCAGTACGCAAATAGGGATTCCTTCACAGGGGCACCTATTGTACCACGGGGCAAAGAGTTAGTGGATGCAGACGAACAGTTTGGCCCACGGACATCAGTGTTAGCAAAGGGTATTGGCAAGGTAGCAGAGTTAGCTGGGCTGCCAGAGATAGCTCAGTCGCCATTGCGTATTGAGAAGTTCTTTGCAGATTATTTCTCATACCTGTCAGCGCTAACGTTTTCTGGGGTAGATATTGCATTCAAAGCCGCAACGTCAGCACCAGAAGACCCGTTCCTATATGACACGCTTGGCTATGTTTCCGGTCTTTCACGTTTTGTTAGATTTGACCGGCCAGCCAGACGTAGCCGATACGAGGAGAAGTTTTATGACATGCTCCTTGAAGGTGAGAAAGCCCATCGTACCTTGAATCTATTAAAGAAGGAAGGTCGTAGGGACGAAGCACGAGAGTATAGAGTTGAGAAGCGTGACCTGTTGCGCCAGCGGAAGTCAATGCTAAATTACAGGAAACGGTTGAAGCGATTTAAGACTCAAGAGAATCTAATTCTCCGCAGTGGTAAATCAAGGGATCAAAAAAACAAAGAGATTGACGCTCTGTTAATTAAACGGAAAGCGTTGCTCAAAAAAGCTATAGATAAATACTTAGCAGCAGGAGGATAATATGTCAGATGAAAAGAAAACTGATCCGGGCGCAGTGGATCATGACGCTATAGGCGGCGAGAAAAAACGCCGGGCCGAACAACAACGACAATTGGATGCCGCATGGAATACCGGACGTAACTCCGCTGATCCAAGCCGCACAAAAAAGGGAAAAGTTAATCAAAACTAAGGAGGGTATTATGATTTGGGGATTTGTTAAAGAAGCGTTTGGTGCTATCCTTAAACCGGTAGGCACCATCGTAGAGGGCTGGCAAGCCCGGAAGAGTGCGAAGTTAAAAGGTGATCTTATGATTGCCGAAGCACAAGTCAATGCAAAAATTGAGCGTTTGGCCACCGGCCAGAAAGCTGATATCGCATGGGAGAATTTGAGTATCACAAATTCAGGATGGAAAGACGAGTGGTTCACGTTGCTCCTATCTATCCCGGCGATCCTGAGCTTCTTACCTGCAATGTGGGGTATTGATTTTCAGGGTATAGTGAGAGAAGGATTTGCCGCTCTCAAGGAATGTCCAGATTGGTACAACTGGATGCTGGGAATCGCAGTAGGTTCTGCTTTTGGTTACCGCAGAATTGCTGACTTCATGAGTCGAAAAAAAGGAGACTGAGGAAAATGTTAACTGAAGAGAAGAGGGACGAACTTTTGATCCGGTTGGACGAACGGGTGGAAAAGATCAGGGGCGATCAGAAAGATTTTAAGAAAACAATGGAAGGCAAAGGCTTTGGACAATGTCAGGTTCACGAGGACAAGCTGAAGAAGCTGGAGTCTACGGTGACGTGGACGAAACGTGGAGTGTTAGGCACAGCCATTGCTCTTGCTGGAAAGTTCCTCTATGGTTTTATTGTACCCACAAGTTAAAGTACCGACCGCTCAAAACAAAAATAGCCCGACCGCTCCCATTGAACCGGGGAGTAGCCGGGCTTTTCTTTTTTATAAGATGTTATCCCTCCAAAAATCACCTTTAAGGTTATTGTCTTTTGCTGTCAGGATTTGAAGATTATGTTCATGGTGAGGGCCGTTTTCTGATTTAGGAATGATGTGATCCACGTTCCACTTTTGACAGCCAGCAGCCTCATTAAGTAACCGTACCTCTTTATACACACGCCGACACTTTATAATGTCACGGGGTGGTTGGTTCTTACAGGAGCTACGAGCAACCCGCTCTGCGCAGCGCCACGGATACCGTTGATGGTGGGCTTTACGCCGGGCTGCAATCTTTGCCCAATTCTTTTCCCGATAGAGCTTGTTCATAGCAGCTATCTTTACTTTATCTTTGTATGGCATATCACCCTCCTAACCTGACACGAGCCAGCACTCTAATGACCGTTTGTTTTATTTTATTCCATTGCCGAACTGGAATCCTGAGAGTCACTTTGATCATGCTTCCATGCTCTTTGTTGTGATAGGTTTCTTCTGTGAAAACCTTAGTCGGTTCACAGGTTAGATTTGGAAATGCGCATGGAGTTCTCCCGGTTCGCATCTTGCGTTTGAACGCCTCAGAGCCGGGGCCGTTATCATACCAATCTTCGTAACTTTCGTATTGATCATTTGACATGGTTCCCTCCGTTAATCGCACGCAATTCAGGTTTATCCGTTCGATCCAAAGCCGTAGCCAAAATCTCCTGACCTTCACGTCCTGCTTTGTTGGATGCGTGTAAATAAACCATAGTGCTATTCAGGTTGTCGTGGCCCAGAGCGGCCTGTACCTGATGAATGTCGGCACCCTCTTCCAGCATGTGAGTTGCATAGCTGTGCCGTAGGGTGTAAAGGCTGATCCGGTTTACCCGGTCACGGACACTGATGTTTTCGTTATGGCCAAGGGACGAGAGGATCGTATTGACGTATCGGGTATCAACCGTAAGCGGATAAAACCGGTCGTAGACTTCAACAGGAAGGCTCATAAGGTAGGCTACAGCAGCCGCTGCTTGGTTCGTCAGGACAAAAACACGTCTGGTCTTCTGTTGGCCGGTCGGAGTCTTGACATTGGGCACCGTGATCGTATCGCCTGAGATATCCATAGGCCTCAGTGACAGGACTTCTGACGGTCGCATGCCGCAATGGTAGCATAGGACGGCCAAAGTCCAATACAGAGGACGTGAGGCCGCTTTAAAGGCTGAAAGTATATCATGGCATTGCCCTTTAGATAGGGTACGAATCCGTCTGTGCTTGGACTGCTTAATTTTCATACCATATAGGGGGCTTTTACCCTGCCAGTGGCCCAACTCAACCATAGCATTATAGATGGAATTGATCGTATTGATACATTGTTTTATGGTAGGCTGATCCAGCCCTTTCCGTTTCAGGTTACGAATTACCTTCCGGGCACGGGGTTCATCCAGCGTATCCAGCAAAAGGCTCCCAACAGACCGCCTCAGATGCCGCTCATAGCGAGATATCATTGGCTGGCTTGTGTTACCCTTCAGGTTATCCCCCGCCCAATCCTGCCACAACTCAAACGCTTGATTAAAATTTATCATCTAAACCTACCTTTCGCCATTTGGATTTCACCAGAGCATCATAATAAACATGATCCGTCCAGCTTGCACCCGTATATTTAACTTCAAAAGCCTCACACTGCATGACCAAAAAGACTGACCAAATCGGTGAGAGCGTGAGTACGAAAAAGATAATTACCATTAAGACAAAATGCCAGAATCGAAGCATATCATTTACACCACCTTTCTAAAAAGGATTGAGTCAGGGATGCGTCATTTGTAACACGCACCCCCGACAGTAGGCCTACCCGAAAAGTTTAACAGCCAATTTGTAGATCGGCTTGCCCAGATAGAACAGGTCAAAGAACCACTCCCCATCTACATAGGCCAGATGGAACAGCGAATACAGGCCATCAGCCATGTCACTGTTTTCGGTTTCCACAGAGACAAGGTCAAGGTAATAGATGCGATTCGCCGTACTGATTTGAAAGTCGAGTAAATTAAATATCATTGCGTCCCTCCAACGGTTGAGATAAAACACCCACCCCCGCCTCCACCAGAGTCAGGCTTAGGGGCCGGTGCAGTGTATGACCATAGAACTTCATTGGAATGGCCACTTTCAGCATCGGTTGAAAACGCTGTTGCCACAAAGTAATAATTCAAGCTGTTGGATAAACCCCAGACTCCAATCTCTGGAAACAACGGGTTGTCAAAGTCTTGCTCGAATATTTCTGACATCAGTTTGTAGTTTTCATTGATGTGGTTGCGCCAGTACACGTTATACCCGGTTACGGTAGGCTCGTCATTCGCATCCCACGTTAAACGGATATCCCCGGCGATCGCTGAAACGGTAATCAAAAGACTCATGAGAATTATCAGTAGCTTCATTCGTCCTCCTGCCGATAGTTAGGGGGAATGGTACGCCCCGTTTCCTTTTCATACATCTTCTGCAACCTTTGTCGTAGACCTGCTTCGGTCGGGCCTGATAACGCCTTCTGAAAAAACCACTCCAGCCACTGGCGCTCAGCACGTTGCAGCATGAACTCCTGCCGCATTGCCTCAAAACATTCAGGTGTTTGTAAAGCCATTAGGCACCATCCTTTCCAGAGCGGGGTTGGCCGTTCCAGTTACTCAGGCGGCTACAGGTCATGCATTCATCAGAGAAGGGTATTGGCTCTCCCTCCGGGGTAGCCGTGGTGCAGTTTCCGCATGTCGGCTCAGGGTCAGGGTGCCCATGACTGCCAGTGGATTCCCTGACACAGCCCGGACAGTCACCCTTCCGGGTATCATAATCCCCGTGGTTTCCACAATGGCCTACGTAATAATCAGCGTCCCAATTCTCATGGGGGCCAGACTTCGCATACGGACTTTCACCCCGCAACGGTATAATCTCATTTGGGTAGAGGTCTTCATACGAAATGACTTTGGTATACAGCAGCCCGGTCATAGCCAGTTCAGCCATTGCCAAATCCATCTTGGCAATCTCCGGTTTCTTTTTTTTGGTGTAGTCCGGTAGTCCATCGGCAAGGTCAGACGGTAGGTTCCCCCGTTCAATCTGCTCTTCCGTATGGATCAGGTTCATTACATTCCAAGAAGCCGCAGCCAGATGATCTTCACTTCGGTCGCCTTCGAGATAATTATAAAGGTGCCTAATAGCAGAATCAAGGACAGCAGCCATAGGCATGCCAGCTTCCCAATTTCGATCACCACGAACTTGTCCACCCTTTTGCGTATGTTGCGCCAATCGCCGCAGGAATAACGGAGATAAGAGATCATACCTTCCTTTGTTTTCGTTTGGATCACGCTGAGCGCCAGAGTCGAAAGTTCGTTCACCAGTGACTTTAATTTCTTTTTCATTCATCCTCTCCCTCCTTTATTTTAACTTCAAAGCTGGTGTAAAGTTCCCCAACTCTTCCGTTTTTATTTACGATGCCGCCGGTATACACGAAGCCGTATGATAAGGGTTGATCGTTCCAGCCGAAGCCCTGCTTCAATTCAATCCCGTCAATCATAAGCTGTTTCCCTTTGTGAGAGTAACCGGCCACAGTGATTAGATCACCCACTTTATATGGGCAATGCTCTTTGACATAATCGTCTGAGCGAAGCTCATGCTTCTGTTTCAGATTGTCGATGCGGCTTTGGATTTTTCGGATATCATTTAGAGTCATTCTTAACCTCCGTCATTTTAGCAGAGCAAACGCCACAGCGTACACTCCAGTTAGAGTTATAGACAAAACCCGTGAGGGGATGCGGAGAAAAGGTTGATTCCCGGTTGCCACATTCGCACTCCAATTCTACCGTAGGGTGCTTGACAGGTGGCGCACCAGCAAACGTTTGCCACTTGCTAAAAGCAATACAGTCGCCGCAGGGTACCTTTCCTTTGTATCCCCAATCACCAAATTTACAGGTGTTACAACGTTGAGTCGATCCCATTTATTCATCCCTCCTATAACCTATTTGTCCGGGGAAAAGCCCGGTCTTATTGCGGCCCGGTTGTAACTCTTCAGTAGGGCCAGTGCGCAGCTTGAACGTATGACACACCAGCCGCTCGTCTACCACACCTTGCAGTGAGGGTGAAGAGCTACATACCAGATCGCCATGATGATCTCGCTTCGCAAACAGACACTTCTCATTATCACACTGGATCATCATTCTCTCCCGCCGTATTCCGTATATTTAGAACCAGCAGCAGGAGCAGAACACTCCCGCTGCGCCTTTACCATTTTGCTGCCATGAATAGGACAGCGTGGGGCGCAGGTATAAGGATGATCAACTGCTTTCTTACACCCACGTACACGGCATTTGAATTTAACCGTCATGTTTCTTGCCCCGCATGTGAACGGTTCGATCACCGTTGAGGTAACCAATCCACCGGGCAAGATAGTTCCGGGCCTTCTCCAAATCCTGAATGGCGTTGCCCTTTTTTCCCGCTCTGAAAATATACTTCAAAGCGTTCCCTTTAAAATGGCCAGTGATTTCTTCTTCCGTCATGGCCAACTCATACCAATCCCAACACTCAATACCAGAAGGTATATCTGCTTCGGCATAGTGATTAGGGTGCAGCACCACGTCCTCTTCACGCTTTTCCAGAGCATCAATGGCATCGTAGTTACGACCGCTCACTGCGCCTTTGGGTAGCTCTTCCTCCATGTCCTTGAGATACGCCTCAGATGGAGCAAAGACGTGCCCATTAAGCATGTGCGGAGACTCTGCTTCCGCTTCGGCATAAGCTGCTTCCAGATGCCCATCAAAGATATCCTCAACCTCTTCAATGGTTTTAAGCTGCTGAGGGAGACAGTCATTCTCGCACGCATCCTGATTGTTTTCCCGCAGCGTACAGTCCTCTGCACAGAAGGGCACCGACTGATCAGCTTCGATAAAGTCCTTTGTCGGCTGGCTCTCTTCAAACGTAAGCAGCAGCGGCGTTGGTCTGAGTGGCTTAAAGGTCATAACCCCATCATCACCGTGCGTATGCGCAGGTTGGCTAAGCTCCCCACCGTTTACGGCTATGTCGTTATCATTGCACTCTGTCTCAAACTCACAGGTACCACACTGATCGACTTCCATACACTTCAGGGCATCGTCACAGTCACCGCACCACAACGTTGAAGGGCAGTGAAAGCAGATGGGTTTTTCCTTTTCCTTCACCAGTGCATCATACTTCGCACCAGCAATCTGCAACTGTTCACCAATGAATGCTTTAGGAATGGCAGGGATAATAGCGGATTCGTCAGGCTCGTCACCTTTGGGCAGCCATAGCCGGTAGTCGTACATCATACCGTAAACGGCCCTCAGCATTTGTCGGGTTTCAGCCTCACTTTTTGTGAGACAGACCTCAGAGTCTTTCAGGCAGCCGCCAATTGAAAATCCTTCACCCCAATGACGGGGATAGGAATAGTTACATGTTCCACAATTTATTTTCATGTTGCCTCCTATTTATATCTGACAGTATAAATTATCCTGTCAGTGTTAAGTGTTTAAGCATCCTTGCCGAAGAACTCGTCCAGTTTGTCAGCAGTGGCACCGGCCCGGACTGATTCCTTTAGGGCAACATTCCGTTCGTCCCGTAAGGCGACAATCTCCCGATCCAAAGTTATTGACTTTTCGGTTTCCCGTTGCTCCAGCGCACGTAGGTCTGACTTGACCTTCGTGAATCCCTTGACGATTTGATCATAGGTTTTATTGAATAGTCCCATTGGTTCCCTCCTATTTAAAACAGAATTTGAGATAGTTCTTGTAAGCCTCTTCAGGGGTGCCTTTGCCATACTTGGTGTTATAGTATTTCTTCCAGTAGTAGGCTAAGTCCATCGGAGAGTCGATTGCCGGGAGTGCAGCAGGTATACGCATATAAAAGATTCGTGACATGATCGTTTGATAGACCAGATCACCCCGCATCCGTAGCTGCCACTCAATACCTGAGTTACCATACAGGTCGTTCATTGCGTCCAGAAGGTTTTGGCGATAGCAGATGTAGTTGGCCCAAATATCTTGATACGTATTTGGTTCCATCTGATAGATTCCTAACGCCGGGCCACGTACCTGTTTCAGATACTTTCCAAGGTGAGTTTCCTGTGCAGCCGTAAGCATCAATAGCTCAACTGCCGAAGGTGAATCGAAGCTGGAACTGTTTGCCTTCTGGCCGAACAGGTTGAGAACGTCCTCTATGAACGCTCTGAGTTGTTTTGGTGCAAAGCTCATTAACTTCTCCTTCCCGTATCCAATCTTCACAGAAGTCGCATACGATTATGAGTTTGTAATTCTCTACCCGAAGATAACCGATCCTACCGGTTTCTCCGCATTTTTCGCAAGTAATCATCTTCATATTTCCTTGTCTTAACGTACTTGTCTCCGTTAGGATCGAAGTACCGGATGATTGCCAGCACAGCCGCAACCGCATAAGCGACTACCATAGCCACGAGATTAACCTTTAACTGGAGCCGTCTGTAAGGATGATAAATCGGATCGGTAATTTCGTCTAAATTTCTTCCCGAAGATTTCATGTCGTCCATGAGTACGCCTCCATAGTTTTTTAAGATGCCTGTAAAGCACCGTCACCTTGTGCGCATGATGAACAGTGCCGGGGTTTTTAAACATACCAAGAAGGTCATTCCCATCTGGGTCTTTTGCACGAGCGTGCTTGGCATTGTTGATATCCGCATAACGCATACCAATGATGTTCGTCTTGGTAGAGAAGTCATGCCGGTACCCATCCTCATACGCCGGTTCCCATGAGATACAATTGCTTTCTTGGTTATACTGGTTGTACTTCTCTCCGGGTTTTTCTCCACCCGCTACAACGATAGCGTACGCCAGATTCCTTAGCCGCTTTGCTGTTAGTCCGTTCATTCGATTTCCTCCAGTATTTTGGTTATTGATTCCAGTGGCTCATAGAACAGTGGGTCTGCATCTAAGCCGGGATAGTTAGCTGCCAGTGTTTCCAGACGGTCTTTTGCTTCTATGAGTTCGTTTGCGATTTCGTTTACGTCCACGTTTTTTTCCTCCGCTGATAAGATGGTCAGTCGGGAACGGGAATTGCGACAAGCAATCCTGCACTCCCTGTGGGTTATTGCCAACAGCCAAGTCAATCAGAGGTTCTGTAACACGGGGCACACGAATATGTCTGGTGCAATCACCTTGTAACTCTTCCAGAGTGAGTACTCGTTTCTTTGCCCGGTGCATTCTTAGCTGATCACATTTCCGATTACTACATTGGTTGCACTGTCTCATTTCGGCCTCCTATATGGTTTGGTTTCGAGTAACCAATCTTCAGGGATAGTAAGCTCAGCCCATAGAAACCCGTTCTTCTCAGCCCAACCAGCGTACGTGGTTTTCGCACCCTTATACGATGGCTTGTTAGCCTTCATGAAGACAAACCGGATATCTAAGTCAGGGTATTGCTTTCTAATAGCTGCCATTTTTGTTTTATCTTCGGGCCTAAGATAGCCTTTGTACTCCACAAAAAAGAAGCTCCCATCTTTGCGCATCACCTTAAAGTCAGGCGTGTACTTGCGCAGCGGTGGTACCCAATCAAGTTTCTCAGGTTCATACATCCAATTCAATTGCTTCGCATCCATCCATTCAGCAAACTTGACTTCTGCCTTTGAAGCCATTTTGCAACCGGCGTATGGATGCACACGCCGTTTCGCTTTCCTTGCTTGTCGATGCCAACCCATTAGCCGGTCGCCTTTATATGCGCATCAACAGCCGCCTGATTCTCAGCTAACCATGCTTGATGCTGATTGCAGAACGGTGCCGCATTGCAGTAGTCAAGGCACTTGGTGTTTAGACCGGGCCGACACTCTACAGTGAAGGTAGCTTTGTCTTCCTGCTTTGCGTCCTTAATAAAGGCATTTGCTTTTGCTTTGGTAGTCAAACCTTTTGAAGCAACCGCACGAGCCTGACCGGGGCGCATAACCGCATAGGCTGTAGGCTTAGCCCATCGGTCTTTGTCCGTGCAAAGTTCGAGGTCGTCATCGGCCAGCTTCTCATTCCTTTTCATGTGGTCAATGCGGTCGAAGAGATAGGACTTCTGGTCTTTGGCAGTCCACAAATCAGAGTAAACGATTTGTTCTATCTCAGCACGAGGATATTCAGGATCATTCCAGACCTTCATCTTATCCCAATCAAGGTACCATGCAATGATAGATATCATCTTGACTTCTATCCCGCAGATTCCTAAGAGATAAGCATACAGATTTAACTGCTTTTCAAAGTCTGTCCAATCCCCAAAGATTCTTTTCCAGACTGACGTTGTCTTCCAATCATACAGACAACCGTTAAGGAAGGCATCAAACTTACCAGAGATTTTACGACCGTTGATCCGATCCCAAATTCTCCGCTCAATGATGTATCCCTTCTTTTGGTTTTTGCCCATGAACCGGCGAAGCATATACTCAAAGTGATTATGTATCGCCGTACCTTTGAAGGACTTAAGACTCTTCAGCAGCTTGTCATGCGTGAATGGCTGGGCATCTATTTCCTTCTTATGCCTATCCACCAGCATAATCTCCCGTGCCGGTCGAAGCAATCCAGTGACTGAGTAATCCGATCCCCAATTGTCATAGGAACGAGTGTACTCAAAGATAGCGTCTCTCAGCGGTGGGATGGTAGTGTAGTTCAAAGTGTTTTCGGTATTCGCCATGTAGATTACCTCCCGATATAATTGCACAGACTCTCTGGACTGCGCAGTTGATTATGATAGATGTTCCAACAGGTGCGTTTACAGATCATCCCATTGGAAGGGTCTTTGTCGCCTTTCTCTTTCAGATAGCAGGTCTTGAAAAACACATCTGAAAACTCCCATCCAATTGCCCACCCTTTTCTGGTATCCTTATGGACACGGCAAAAGAAATAGATATGTGTTTCCTGCTGCTTCGGCATCTTAGTGACAGATGCTTCGTACTCAGGCAGTGGTTTGTAGGAAGTCATTTTGGTTTTGACATCGACTTTGATGTCTTGGTCGTAACGGTTAATCACAAAGTCATGTTCGTAGTCATTAACCCGGACGCATTCATAGAGCTTCTGAAAAATAGCTTCTCCAAGATAGCCGTAAATGTTTCCCTGACCAAACCTAATTGATCCCTTAAGGGCACCCTGCGCATCTGCAAGTTCCTTGGCCTCTGTATACATGGCCGTTGTGATGGGCACGGTTAGCATCAGAACTGCTCCGGTTTGGCCGTATTTTCCAGCGCCTTGTAGAGCATGAAGAGACTATCATCAATCTCTGTGCCATTTTTAAACCCGTTCTTTTCACAAAATTCCGTGATGTCACAGGTCGAAGTGCCACCCAAGAAATTTCGGATAATCTTGGCATCCTTTTTCTTTAGTTTGAATTTCATTTAGGTTTCCTTTCGGTTAGAGGTTACCCGCTAACGCTCACCATGCACTCGTTGATGGTCTGCTACGTTAACGGATAACCCCGGTTAATTAGTCTTCGTCACCGGGCATTGACGGCTCCTCAGCGTCCACTCCATCGGTATTCAGATCAGCCGCATCAGATGCAACATCAGCTTTGGCCCCACCCTTAATAAACGACTCAAATTTTGAGGCATTCTCAAGGGTCATTTGACTCACAATCTCCACATTGGTCTTGGTGACCGGCAGCAGGGACTTAAAACGTGGGTCAGATTTAAGGATCGCATCGGTTAACTTCACCGCTGCTTTCAGAGCTTCAATCCGCATGGCTTCCACAGAAGCTGCAAGAGTGACCACTTCTGGGGCCGGGGCAGCCGTGGCGTTCTTAGGCTGTGCAGTAGCGGGGCCGTCCGGGGTCTGTGTAGCGGGTTGCTCCTTAGCAGTGGAGGGGGTTGAACTCTGGCCGGTGCCCTCTTCCATAATCTCAACACTGTCAAGATTCCAGAAGTTACCGTCCTTGACTGACCGCATGTTAACGGTCGCACCGATACCGGCCTCTTCCAGCACCGCAATTTCATCGGTGTTTTTCCAATCCATCAAAAACTTTTCGTACTCTTCCCCGGCGTTTCCATCACGGTCAATCTTAATACCAATGACGGTTAGGCCGGTCAGAGCCTTCCCAGCTTTCGATGTAATGGTACCTCTTTCTAATCCTGTAATTTCTAAAATCATAATGATAATCTCCATTCAAAGTTAAAGGTTTATATTCCCGTTTCGTTTATGATCGTATCAGCCTCATAAAACTCTTTGGTTATCGGCGGCAGTTCACCAAGGTCAACCTCATAAATACTTCCATCTTCGTCAATGGCACCTACCACAGTTTTGTCAAAGGCCAGATCATTGTAACCATCATCCCCCGGTGAGGGCACTTCTGAAGGTGCGTTCGCACCGGATTCCATAGCGGGTTTCCATGACGTACAACCAGTGACCGGTATATGCTCATGGACGATCATCCCCGCTTGGTGACAAAAACATCTGTCCTCTTTGTTCGCCTCAGCCAACTGCTTTTCGCAGATAACACAAAATCTTTTAGGCATTTTTATTTTCCTCCTTCATGTAGAAGTACTCATGGTTGTTAACCAGATAGTCGATTGCTCCCCACAGCTTGATACCACAGCGCTTTACGGAAATGCTGTGGCCATCAAACTTAATGCCGTGGTTCTGCAACAGAGCCTTAGCCGTTTGCTCCGTATACTTGTCTGCCATGTTACCCTCCCATTGTGTAGCGGCCATAACGGGTACCGTTAACCGCTGTTTTGGTGGTGCATTTGATGTAATACCCCTGATCCCGCAGCGTGGCGATGATCACCGGAAGTCTGAACAGTGAGTACTCTGCCTGAGCTTCAAGCTGAGTGATTGAGCGTCCAGATAAAAGGTGGGCCAATACCATGTTAGTTTTCGTGTTTTTCTTTGTCATTTTTTTCTCTCCAATTCTATGCTGCGAGTTTAAGTTTTTGTAGATCACCCCAACTCTCCCCATAGTCAGCGTCACCGTCCATCGGAAGGTCAAAGTTAATCTCAGGCCATACCTGCATTACGTACTCTGGCAGCTTACGGAATACGTCTCTGCACATTGTGGCAATAGCCTCCATTTCTTCTTTGTAAACGTCAAAGATCAAAGCGTCATGAACCTGACCCACTATAAGGGATTTGAATCCAGCCTTCACAAACTTCTTATAGATGATGATCATTGCCAGCGGCATTATATCAGCCGTAGCAAACGCTTGCACCGGGAAGTTTTTAACCTGCTGCGGTCGGTATCCTTTTGGCCCCTTAAAGAAGCGGAACTTTCTACCAGTAGGATTACGTAGAACACCGTTGTTACGGTAAACCAACCTAACATTTTCAGCTTGCCATTTGGCCAAGCCTTTGTACTTCTCGTAAAACGCTTCCACGATTTCTTCCCATTTTTTCTTGGAGAGGTTAGGCATCTTCTGATCCATGTAAAATGAATAGGCCGAACCACCATAGATCAAACGGAAGGTCATGATCTTTGCAACAGTACGTAGCTCCGAATCCTTTTTAGTTAAAGGCTCACCGTTCCTATCGAACTTAGCCCCAAAGAAATTCTTAGCGTTCTCTGTATGCGGGTCAACACCATCATGTATCTCCTGCATCATTACCGCATCCCTACAGAGTACTGCCACGGCCACCCATTCTGCTTTGGAGATATCACATTCAAGAATGTAGTCAAAGCGTGCAACGAAGGATAGCTTAATTGGACTCGTTCCTTCACGGGGTAGGTTCTGGCCGTTAGGATCACTGGAAGAGAGTCGTCCGGTCTTGGTCACCGTCATGTTATACTTCGGATGCACCAGACCATTGACTACCTTGTTAATGATACCTGTACCATTGTCACCCAATAAAGATTCAAGTGCTTTAGCAGCGCCTGAGCGTTCAAATAACCACTTCTTTAAATTGCGCTGGTCTTTGGTTTTTGCCGTTAAAAACTTGATCGTATTCTTGTCAGTTTTGTAGACACCGTCTCGTTTGGTTTTCATTTTCTTATCAGCTTTAAAGCCCATACCTTTGACTTTGACTTCATCATAGACTACCCGCATTTTATAGGTTGACTCAGGCTTTGACTTCAACTCCCGAATCACCCACTCTTCACGGGGCCGTTTGATAACGCCACCAAATAACATGGCTGATAATTCGTGCCCACTGCTAAGGTTAAAATCATATCCAACTACCATCTTAATTTCTGTATCCAACACTTCGAGTTGTAATCTCAGTGCCTTCACATGCTGTAAGGCCACTTCCACGTTGAGTAACATACCGTTGCGTTCTATTGTAGACAGCACACGAGTATTTTCATTCTGGATTGCAGCCAATTCCTTAAGACGGTTTACTTCAACCAAAGGTACCTGTAGCTGATAGATTGCCAGAGCATTGATACAATCCTGCTCACAATACGGCAAGAGTATTCGCAAAGGAACCTCTCGTGTTTCGTACCCAGCATCCCACATGGTTTTGACCCGGTCGATCTTATGAATATTGAGGTACCGCTTGGATAACTCTTCCAGTGAGAGGTCGCCTATGCGCTGTGAGTTCAGCAGGTACTCTACAACCTGCGTACACCATAGCTTAGCATGCCCTGACCGGACTCCAAGCTCTCTGAGCCAGTTAAGATCGAACTTTAAATTATGGCCAACGATGCGAGAGCAGTTAATAATCTCTGCTTGGATTTCATCTATCTTTTCTCGCTGGGTTTCAAGATCATCCAGTTCGTCATGGTTAAATACCCACGTTCGCCGCCAGCCGCTTTCATCAGCAAGGCCCACACAGACAAGCTCTGCACCCTCTTGCCACGGATGCAGAATAGGAGCCTTACTCGTTTCAACGTCCAGCGCTACAGTCCTCACTTGCCACCTATTGCATTCATGAGGCTGCTCATAAGGTATTCAATCGGGTATCGCACATAGGCCATACGATTCCAAGGTCGGGGATAAAGGATACCAACACCCCCGGCAGCTTCCCATTGATCAATGTTTGAATTACGATCATCAATCAAGATTTTACCCGGCCCCGCAACAGCCTGTTTCGCTTCATGACCGTTAGCGAGAAGCACTCTACGTTGCCCCTGTGCCATCGTATCCGGGTAATTCTGGTTCAGCCATTCCAGTTTGCCTTGGATCGTACCAGCGTTGAATGCGGCGCTTAGAATGGTAGGTTTGAACGGTTCCACTATTGCCTGAATCCGTTTACCGTCACCATGCCACGGAAGGTCGGCCCAAAAGTCGGGGTCTTCCATGTCTTTCCAGAACTCTTCAAAGGTTACACCGAATTTTTTATACGGAAGTTTAAATTCAGTAGGGTACCATGCCACGTTGTAGCGTTGCCGTACCCCTTCATCGAAGTCTACAATGACTCCGTCCATATCCAAAAAGATTGTCTGAAACATAATCTCCCTCCTAATCCATGAACCGGCATTTCTGAATATCAAATCGAACTTCGCCTTTACCATACCGGCCAGTTAATTTATTTTTAACGTTGCTGAGATAGCGTACCTCTTCATAACCCTCAGCGTCCACTCTACCGATCCCAAGGCACCAATCTAACTCGCCTTGAATGGCGACTTTGGATGCGTCAAGATTGTTGAGGCTCAGGTACTTTCTATTCTCAGCGTTATTGTCAGCCTGACCTAACGTGATGATCGAACAGTCATGCTCATTGGCCAGATCACGATAGGTATTGTAAAGAATTTGAAGCCGGGCAACACCCTCAAGGTTCCCGTAAGTATCAACCTTCGGGCCTTGATCAATCACAATGACACGGGGCTTAAACCGTTCCAGCTTCTGAACGACCATGCTGATATGGTTAATCCCACCAATGAATTTGATGTTGTCACCCTTGTATTCATTCTCCCAGATATCATCTGACTTCGCAGGATTGGCTTCAATGTATTCCACCTTCACTGACATCATCGAAGACATGGCCCTTAACTTGATCCGTTCGATACCCTCTTCATTATTAAGGTATAGACCGGGCCGGTCAGGACTAAGCTGCCTTGCCATATAACAGAGTTCATTCAAGGCCAATGAAGTCTTCCCAGCATCGGGCCGTGCAAAGATATGGCCCAGCGTACCGGGCCTCAGCAAGCCATAGGTGTTTCGGAGCCACTTCAACCGAAACCGCAGCCCTTCACCAGAGGCCTTGGCCACCAGTTCCGCAGCTTTCAGGTTACACACATCGTTTTCAATCTCGTCAATCAGCCCGGTGACTTCATCGTACTTCCGAACCAACGATCTAATCTCTTCAATGCCGGTGCCCCGTGACTCCTGCATGACAGCCGTGGCCACGTCTGCTATATCGACCGATAGGTATTGCTCCACTGTTTGGTTAAGCAGGTCTTGCAATAGCTCCGTATTCGCAATCTCAGCGTTCCTCATGCCCGTAAACAGCAAGCCCACTGCGGCCATATCCTTCTTCTGGGGATACAGGTACTGATAGAAGGCTTCTATTTCATCATGCGTGATCAGCTTTTTATCTGTATACTTCTGATAATACTTCTGGATGGCCAGCAGGATTGACTTAGCGTCTTGCTCGAAGTTAGGGATTTTAAACAGCACCCGTGAGTACTTCGAGAACGCTTGAAAATCCTGCATAGCCTTTAGGATCGTAACCTCTTGCATATTATCTTTTCCCCTTTCTCTGTTTTTGCTGACCCTGAGTCACCATCTTCTTGACTACGGCCACGGGTTTATTGTGAGGGCAAATACCGAATGTACGAATGTTATAGGTCTTGGCTGGCTCTGCAAACACAGGGCACTCATACCCTGTTGCCGTCCATGTCCCAGCTTTAGGACAACCTATACATGCGTGTACCGGGTTCCGTTTATCTTTCAATAGAACTGCAATCTTCGGCTGTTTTTTCATGTTGTCAATCTCCTATGCTTTGATATTGATTAATGGTTTGATTTGGTCGATCACTTTTACACAGTCTTCTTGCGCCGACATGACAGACTCGAAGTTTTTATATGCCAAAGGATTCTCGTCCAGCGTAGCAAGTGAGACTCGTGCCGTGATACCCTCCATGCTCTCTGCAAACGCTTGAAGAGTTGTCTCCTCTTTAGCTTCTCTGCGTGAGCCAATTCGACCTGCTCCATGAGATGCCGAAAAGAGACTATCCACGTTGCCTCTTCCTGTGACAATATAGCTGCCGTCCCGCATGTTGCCCGGAATAATCCCTTTAACGCCTTCGCTTGCATCAGTTGCTCCCTTCCTGTGCAGCCAACCCTGTACTGTTTCTTCACCAAACCCATACGTGGCCAACACTGCACTGTTGTGGTTTTTATTGATTAATGTGATCGCAGTCATACCTCCATCACATGAGACAGATTGAATGGCTGTTTCCACCCTATCCAAAATCACCTTCCGATTTAATAGGGCAAACTCCAAACAAAAATTCATATCTGTCACGTAGTCATTGCCGGGTTCCGTACCAACAATCAAAGGGTGACTACCCTCTTTCTGCTTGTAAACACCGGTTGCATGACCACATGCCTCCGCAATGTAGCGGCTGGCAACGTTATGCCCAAGGTTCCGTGATCCCGAATGTACGATGATCCAAACCGCATCGAACATATCAATACCAATTTCTATAAAATGGTTTCCAGAACCTAACGTACCAAGCTGAGCGCCAGCTTTCTTTTCCTTATAATTATCAGCCATCCAAAAGGACATTGGCATGCCCTCCAGATGCGCAGTATACCCAGCAGGTTCATACTGGTTCCAATTCCTACCGGTCGGTACCATCCGATAGATGTTGTCGAAAATCTCTTGCGACTTGCTCCGTATCTCCCGTGGATCAAAGGTTGTACGGATACCAGATACGCCACAGCCAATGTCGTAACCAACCCATGAAGGTATGATCATGGCTTTATCGGTTAGAACCACTCCACCGATCGGCATAGTGTAGCCCAGATGCATATCGGCCATTGCTGCTGCTCGAATTACCCAATCCGGTTCCATACACTGTTCTAACTGCGTCAGTGCCTTTGGCTGGATATTGCCAATGCCAAAGATGTTGACCGGCTTATCAGAGAATGTTTGTTTGATCATCTTGCGCCTCCATGATTGCTTTGACTTCATTAAAAGAGAATGGTCGATAGCTCCCAAAGATTTTGAAAGCATTGTCGATCCCGATATCCAATTGGTTGTAGAACGGCTCCAGCGTTCCGTGCGAGTGGCCATGCAGTTGCCAAGCTCCGTGATTGCTGTTCTGCCACGTACGCATGGGATAGTGACAGACAGATACATGCACGCCTTCGATCCGTTTATTGTAGATGTAGCGTTTTTCCTTCATCCAGTGATCATGGTTCCCACGAAGGAAAACTTTATTGCCGTTCAGCTTAGATAAAAACCTTTTGTGAATTAGATCAGCCGATGGAAGCATTGAAATGTCACCGGCCACGACTACAACATCGTCCTTTGTAACCGTCAGGTTCCAAGCGTTCATGATGTTCTCATTCATTTCATCCACCGTCCTGAAAGGCCGGTAGCAGTGCTTAATGATATTGATGTGATCGAAATGTTGGTCGCTCGTAAAATAATACATTAGTCCTCCTTCCAGCCATTAACAATGCTGACAGCAGTTTCAAAGGCTTTCTCCCACGGAGTGCCGCCAGCCCAATACTTAATGGCGTACCAGTATACAGTTAACGTATCCATTAGCAAGGCCTCCCTGATTTCTTACGCTTGAAAGCCCGGTCACAGGTGCGTGACCTTCGCTGCGCAGCCTTAATTCGTTTACGCTCTTTGGTTTGCTTTGTCATTTTTATACTTCCCCTTTCCGTATTTCCAGCAGTAGTCCTGCCACTGCCAGTACAGTGAGATAAGCGCACAGCCTATCCCTGCAATGAACATTAAAATTAATGCCGGTCGTAAGACCATGTCCCATAACCATTCCATTTAATCCACCCTTTCTTTTAAGATGGTTAATAGTTTTGAAAATTTAATGACGATGTCGAGAATATCCATTGACGATTTGCTACCGTCAAGGGCACCTTGCTCAAACTTCTCTAATGCCCATCGTACTTTGCAATAGTCTGCGCCACCATCGGCCCCGGTGAATACGTCCATGATGTTATCCAATACTTCTTTTAATGCTGGGGTCATTTTAACCTCCTATTCAAAGTTCATGTGAGTCGGACTGATTTGTCGTTTAAATTCCCACGGGTCAAGGCCATCGAACGGTCTGTCTGACGGTGAGTCCTCACCTACCCGAAGACAGGGATTCTTACCGTCTGTGCAGCTTTCCTCAACTCCAATGTTCTTACAGTCGAAGCCAGTTTGCTCTGCAAAGGGGCACCAGATACGCTCCGTCTTCGTCACCCGGCCAGTTACAACACCCTTAATCTCCATGTCCTTGTGGATTTTGGTACCCTTCTCCGCTGCTTTATTCAATCCAACAAAGTCCAGATAGGCAAGGCCTATAAGATTCTCTTCCAGATCAGCTTGCTTCTGTCTCTTTCCCATTTTATACCTCCATGATTGTTTGACCGATTTCATCATCGGTATAGAATTTTGGGTCTTGATTTACCCGCACCATTTTAACGTTCAATCCCAATGACCGGAAACGTTTGGTACGTTTTAGCATTCTATCCCACTTATCGGGGTCTAACCATAAGACGATTAACGGGTATACCTTGGCAAGCCTAAAGACAAGATCGTCCGGTATATAAGCATTCAGGAGGGCCATAACGTCTTGCTGATGCCCTACCCTAATAGCTGAGAGGATATCCTCAACTATAATGACCTTTTTACCATCAAAACAGGGATTACAGATTTCAAAATAGATGTCCTGACGGCCTCTGGCTTTGACGTTCATATACTTCGGACTCTTATCTGTTATTTTACCAAGGTTCCGGGCCTGATAGTAAACCAGTTTTCCCAGCCCATCATACACTGGCAGCACAACCCGGTTTAACGTTGAACTGTAGCCTATCTGGTATTGATCTATGTCAACGTCCTCAATACCATACTTATAAAGCCACGCAAGGCCCACTGCCGGGATATGTTTGCTCATACCATGCGGAAGAGCGACCTTTGAGACAGTCGTATTCTCCTGCACTTCACGAGCCTGATTAAACTTGAGCCATTCCTTCGGGCTTAAGCCTTTGGCCCACTTGATGCCCTTCTCACCACAACGGTGACAAAACCACTTCCACCCGGTTGCTATGCGAGTGACTACCAGCGGCCTATCACGGCCCGGCCCGGTAGGGCAGTCATGCTCAAAGCGGTAGCCCCGGTGCATTTGCATGTCACTGGTAAAATATTTGTCGTCTATCATATTGTCTCCACATGACTCCGATTAAAAGTATCAAGACGCTTAACCTCAGAGTCCATCCTCTTTTTAAGATTTTCGATTTCGGATTCCAGACTTTCAATCACAATAGCCTGACGTTCCAGTTGTGTTTCTTGTTCACTCACCCGGTCATACAGATTATCAAATTCGACTGACATTAGAACCTCCCTCTGATTGCCATTACGACATCATCTATAAGTAGCCCTACGAAAAGTGTAAACATAGCAGCAGCTACAGCAGGTTGATCAATGTGAATCATCACCCCTATTAGAAAGGCGAAGCCCACGCTTCCAATAATTCTCATGATTTACTCCTCCTTGTATACTCGTTTAAGAGTTGGCGTGCATTCAAACGGGTCAGTGACGTGCAGCTTTGTATGGGTATAAATCAAATCACGACATAGGGTTTTCTCTGCATTCACGTAGGTTCTATAGATACCACCCCACATAAAGCCGCCGCCATACCGGTGCCCGGTTGGTTGATGTTTATACTTCTCAGTCTCATGTGCCGCCGCTAATCCATTAAGCGATAACACTATCATCGCCAGACTCACTATCATCCTTAGATTCACCTTCCCTCTCTTTCCAGATGCGCTCAATAACACCCAGCGCCATTTTCTGTTTGTGACCCCGTAAGAAATGTTTGTAGTCCACTTCCAGACCGATTAAAAACCAGTCCTCACAGTCCTTCAAACTAAGATACAGCATGTCAGGATCGTTTGTGGTTACCCGGTAACGAAGCACTCGCTGTGCCCTATGCTCAGCCAATTTCGTTTGGGCCGTTTCGATAATCTCTGATGGGTAATCCCGTTTGTTTGTCTCGTGATCGTAAAACAGGGTAAACCCGGTGCCAGCTTCCAGATCGTTCTTGCTGATGTATTTCTTATACACCGACTGTTGCGTAGGCCAGTTGGCCAGCAGCCGCACGCAGAGCTTATCAAAATCTTCATCTGAAATGATGCTCTCATTTAACTCATAGTACAGATAGCAATGAATTAAATAGTTTTTTATATCCATGTTACACCCCCCAGACGAATGATTGGAGCCGATCTAACGGCACGAAGCCTTTGGCAACACCCTTGTAGGCCTTGTCCAGACGAACGTGAATGCGGCCATTGTCGATGAGGTCAATGGTACCCTTTTTCCATGCAACGGCTTTGGTAACGTCCGTACGTGGGGCAAACTCATTGGATTGGAACTTGCTGATGCCCGGCTGCACAAGGCTATGCTCGAACTTGACCATCACCCGGTCGCCTTCTCTGAAGTTGTATTGTGGAATCGCTTTCATTTGCCTATCTCCCCTTTTAAAATTTTAAGTGCCTCTTGCCGTGACTCCGCTTCAAACGGCCCTTTAACAAAGACCACAAAGTCAGATTCGATAGCTTCATCAATGTCGCCCCGGTCACCAAAGTACCGTTTTAAATGGACGCTACCCATGACGTGCAGGTATCCGTACCACTCCAGCATCGACTGCTTTGGCTTTCGGAATATTCCATCGTAATTATCGCTAAACTCTTTGCTGTTGGCCTTCTGCGCTGAGTTCATTAGATTCATTTTTTCATTTCTCCCTTCGGCCTCCCGGCCACGTTGTATGTCTTCCTTAGTTATTTCCATTACGTAACTCCTCCCAGATTTTATGGTCGGCCTTGAATGGTAGCTGCACAACGATCCGCAGCGTATTCTCAAAGACTTCCCGTTCGACCGCAAAGACCTCCAGCCGGTAGCTCTTACCATCCTGATCCCGACCGAAGGCCATGATCTTACCTGTTTCACCGTGACCTATTTCCATCAGTCACCTTCCTTCATGATCGCAGTGATTTCGTCCAGTGTAGGCGCAGACTCAGAGCCAGCCGGGGCTATTTCACCAAGTGTAGATTGATTTAACCGGAACCGAAATTCTCCACGAGTTATCAGTTCTTCGTTGAACGAGAACTCAAAATTCGTACGATCCCAACCGTCATGATCGAGAATTGATACTAACGGAAAATCCTTGGCCCACTCTCTGGAAGTCTTCAGTCCACCATTTGGCGCTTTCCCTTTCACCTGAGACTTTGCCACTCCATCATTTTCAAGGGTAATCTTAAACAGCCTACGAGCCTGAGTCATATAGATTACTATGCCCTCTGGCTTCATGAAGGTAGGTGCCGCTGTTGACCCGTTGATAGCCAGATCATCCAGAGCTATCTGAATGGAGTCCATGCTAAAGTTTTCAGACCTCATTAGAATAGGTACAACACCAACACATGCCGGTGGCGTACGTTGTGGGATTTCACATGACCATCGGGCAACGTTGAAAAGTGAGAAGCGTTTGTCGTCCTTCTGCAATCCATAACCACGCTGTATACCCGATCCCCACCATTCACCGTAATGGCGGCCTACACCCATCTGCAATAGTTCGTCCCGGTTGTCCGATACCCAGCGGCCAAAGCCATAGTTGTCACCCTGCTTTGCATTGGTTAACCAGCGGTTACGGCTGCCAGCCAGCATCAGGTAGTCCTCACCGTCCTGTGAGACGCTAAAGAAGGGTAAATTCAAACCGGAATCCGGGTCAGGTGTAAGATACTTCTCAGGCATTTCCCGGCGGTCTATGATCGAAACTTGACCATTGGTACCGTCAATCTTTTCGGTGATCACCAGCCCCCGCCGTAGCCGGGGTATCTTGTCAAACTTTTCAAAGTTCCATAACTCAGTCATGAAATACCTCCCGTATATCTTGAAGATGCCCTACAGTATTGTATTCGCCCATCAGATCAAAGAACAAACAAGCGTCCACGTTACCCATTATTTTGGCACCCTCTTTATCGGTTTCTTGCCGGGCCACGAGAGTTTTGCCCCCATGCTCCCCGGCAGTTTCGTCCAGTTCGATACGGACTTCCTTTACCAGTTGAGAAACTAACGTTTTTGTTTCGGGGTCAAAGCTGTAAACGATGTAGGATATGACCTTCGCAAGCGCCATATCCGTTTCAGCCAGAAAGACCGCTGCTTTAATGGAGTATCTCATTAGAAATATTCCTCCACTTCATAGATCGTCTGGATGCCACTATCCGCATCGAAATGGGTTACATGAATTATGCGGTCGATCATTAGGCATTTGCAGTTTGTTTTAGCCAGACCACCAACCTCACTATCCACCCCATCATCATCAAGCTCATGGAAGTAATGCAGTTTGGAGTCCACATGCCGCAGGTCATTCGTCCCAAGAAAGCCTGTGAGTTCCCGTAGGTCACCATTTTTCTTCCGATAGGTGACATTGACCACCTTCTTGACCAAGATACGAGCCAGCGTTAAATAAGGCAGCCTAATAGGCTCAGCGTTTCCCAACTCAGGGTACAAATCCTTTTCTGGTTCCATACAACCGCAGGGATCAACCGAAACATCTATGACGGTTTCACCATCAACGGTATAGGGCATTGAAGTCTCCGTAACGTCCAGTTTCTCACCACATGACATGCATAGTAGATTAAATTTCATCTTATTTTTTCCCCTCTCTGACCACGGGCAAAGTCCAGCCGGTGATCACCTGTTGTGGAATTTCAATTTCCTGCCAGCCGTGATCCATCTTAACCCACAATGGAAACGACCGGGTTTCAATAGTCCGGTTCTTCTTGTCAAAGCTGAACATGCTTTTTTCTTGCTCCATGATCCCCTCCTAACGTTAATGGTTTTAGCCAATAGAAAAAGGCCCAACACAGACTCATGTGTTAGGCGTATATGTATAGCGCAATTCCGATAGCCGCCAGCATGAAAAGCCCAGCGGCTACAGTACTTAAGAGGATAACATCAATTTTATCTGCGATGATAGGTTGGCCATAAATTTTCATGCGTAGTCCCTCCGATGTTTTTCTTTCCGGTTATAACGTTTCTTGTCTTTGTGCCATTCAGTAGGCTTTGCGGTCGGTACCCGGCATGGATACTTAGCCTTCTTGACTTTGCGCTGCATGATAATATCTCCTTGTCCCATTTTCGTCAGTGTAAGCAATTTTGTCCCGGTGAGGTTTCACCAGATTTTCCAGAGCTTCGCAGCTATCGCATACCGTAGCGTAGCCGTAAAGGATTCCATTGCCGCAGATTTTACAAAATTCTTCTTTTTCCATGTTATTCTCCTGTATCCTGTGGGCCTTGCGTCCTAAAACCTTTTCCGCAGCCCTCAGACCCCACTGAGTCGATTATCTTCTTGGTTACCTCACATCGGTATACAAATTTGTCGATCGTGCTAAGATCGTCCACGTAGCACGAATGGTCGCATGCTATACATTTCATCATTTAATCCCTCCCGCCCACGGATTGGAATCATTAGAAACTACAATGACGGAATGCGTCCAGCGGTCATAAAACTTGGTGGTCTTAAAGTTGGTGCTAATCGGATCAAACCGAAAAAAGCACCCAAATAAGATCACGCCCACGATTACTAAAATTCTTTTGTTCATTTCGCCCTCCTATTGAAGTTGAATTATTGTGATCCAATATTTACCATAACAGGATTTATCCCGCAGCCTACGGCTGGCCACTGGCCGTACCCGGCCCGGTTGATCCGGGCTATTGCGAATACGACCTTCAGTGCCAGCATTCGTAGACCACGCTTCGGAGATACCGCAGGAACGATATCTTTTTTCGGATAAACCCTCTTATGGTACCGTTAACGCATCCCGGTCTGGCCAATCTTACCTTCTCTGAGAACCTAATACGTTAACGGGTAAACCCTGTTTAAAGATCGATCGGATTCTTCGGCCAATCATAGTAATGGGAATCCACAAAGTCTTTCGACTCCCGCAGCGAAGCACCGGTCATTTCCCGGTGGATTTTGATTGCTGCGATTTTCTTCCCGGCCCGAACGTTAGCCTCAATAGCGTCCAGTATTGCGGCCACGTCATTTGCAATGTCCCAAGCCTTGACCACAAAGTCACCAATGATAACCTTGGTCATGAGCATGAAGGCCTCACCTAACGCTTCGTGCTTTGAACCAGCGGTTGAAGTGAACGCTCTGACCTTGTCATTGCCTCTTGAATCTGTATAACTCACTGCGACTGAATACATGTTGTTTCTCCTATTGAATAGTTAGAAGTGGAGCGCCAGCCCGGAATCGAACCGGGGTTCAGGGGTTTGCAGCCCCTGTCTTGACCTTGTCCTGACGCTTAGATGTGACGGACGAGTTTTTGCTTAACCTCTGCTATTTTATATTGCGACTTTTCACCGTCATAGGCAGACAGGCCGCACGCTACCGAGATTTGGATGGGGGAGTCGGGGATCGAACCCGTTGAACAGGAGCTACCTGCTTCACCATTTCTCCCCCACATAAATTGGCACCCGCAGATGGAATCGAACCACCTTGAACGATCACCCCGGCAGAGTATGTATGCATCCAGAGGCTCCGCTTAGTTAACGCCATTGACAGGCTCTCACCTTCAGTCGGTTATCAGCCTTCAGACGAGACGCAGCATTACCTGCGGTCACCCGCTGTTTTCCAGTACGGATAAAATTGAGCAGGGTGCAGGAGGATTCTAACCTCCATTCGCTGCATAAAACGCTACTTACTATATCGACCTCTCCCTATACAGGCATGCGCTGCCTCCGTTCATCGGCTCGTATTCCCAATCGTGGTGCGGAAGGATTGGCCTTCACGGTAAACGCATGATGATCATTTCTGTATAGGTACCCATCTATGCACCCATAAGTGGTTGCGGAGGCGGGGTTTTCACCCGCAATTCCGGCGATCAACCGGACGACCCCTTATACGGGGCTGTGTATTTAATTTCCACCACTCCGCTAAATTGGTGAGGGCCATTTGGGAATCGAACCCCGCAGCACCAGCCGCACAGCCCTCAAAATTGGTTTGCCGGTGGCAGGAATCGAACCTGCTACCCTATAGATATCCGCTTCAACGGTAAGAGGATGAACATCGGCTGACAGGCCGCATCCCCGGCTGATCGCTTCCGCTGCTAAGACTTCCACTCCAGCCAAACCTCCCCGCATATCTAATGATAAGGTTACCATGTCCCTGTAGCATCCCGGTAGTCCAGTTCTGAACAGGCGTTCATCCACGGGTACAATAGATTATAACCTCAAAGGATCACATATCTACCGTCCCGCTCTGTGGCCGCTCTTCCCGGCAGGGCACCGACATAAATTGGAGTTAATGCACAACGCTGCATGTTATATCATGCCATTGCAGGGAGCTACCCAACGTCATGCATTCAATTCAATCAATGAAGGTAATGTTTTTCGGACTAAAGATTTTCCTTTTTAGGTGTATGCCATACTCTTCTGAACAGGCTAACACCGCAACCTCAAACCAACCCTTTTTCTTTCCCCTTGTTATTTTGCGTACTGGCCCATAGCATGGCCTTTGCAGGATCAAGTTGTACCAAACCCGGCCCACTACGTCTCTCTGCGCTTTGGTAGGATTTAAAATGACTTTGCTCATTGATTACCTCTCCGTTTCTCAAAGCCTCCAGAACCTTTAAGGTCGTGACGTTACACGTTGTCCGGTAGACTTTGTTTAACATATTTAGAACATCGTTTAGGTTAATGAATAATCCATCTGTGGTTTCCAAAGACCTGATCTCAGCCTCCATGTTATATAGCCTCCTATTTAAGTATTTAAGGTTGCGTCAATGCCCGGTAATCGCCACTTAGTGGAGCGCCTGAGTGCTACCATCGGCCTGTGGCTCAACGTTGCTGGTAGAGGCGAACGGTACCGGGCATCGAAGTAACTTTAAATGTTAAACGGCATTACAATGGCCGTACGGTTGCCCATGTTAAAATAAATGGCATGATTGCAGTCACGATCAAACTTAATCTCATACGACTCAGAGCCATTGACAGCCGCATTGAAAAACTCATAACGAACACCGTTATCATCCATCGTACGGACGAGTCTGGTGTATTCGATGTGAGCTTCCTTTGTGCAGTCCATAACCACTGGCCGGTTGATCTTAGCCTGATCATCCAGAACCACGTCACAGTCTGGAAATTCACAGCCAGACTCATTTTCGACCTTCTCCAAAGTGATCCACCATCTGGCCTTCTTGACCACTTTGTAATAGCCGGGAGCCAAGGAAACCATATCAACTACGTGCATCCGACTTCCATCAGTTGCAATAGCCTGACGATTTTCTCTTACCCAGATATGCGAGACGTGAAAGCGAAGATCATCAGTGGCCAATGCAGAAGCCAGCCATTGAATCTCATTCAAATGCGTCTCAGTCGAATAACCAGTAACGTCTTTCTTGCAGATTTTAAACATGTGATACCCTCCAGTTTTGAGGTTGTTGTGGATTAAAAGATAGAGTATAGTCATTAGGAATGACTGCACTAATGACTACAATTTATCCCTTAAGCCTGTGAAATGGTAAATGATTTCACGGGTAAGTTTTTGAGTATACGCTTCTTTCGGGGTTGTGTATTGACTGTATGACCCCGGTCAAACTCTGCTAAGCAGAAGCAGCCATAACAACGGCGTGCATCTTTCTGGTCAACCATTCTCTGTTTGATCAGTTTGCGGCAGCCGTTATTTTTGAATCCCAAGCAAGCTCTATCCGATAGTTGATCATGACGAAGCGTTTTCTTCATGGCTATTTCCTTTCGTTCTCTTTAAAAGGTGAAGTACAGGAACATTGCAGCAGTCTGCACAATAAACACAGAAGTAGGTGCCACGATGCTCAACAATTGTCTTTTGATCATCAGTGAGCGTTTTAATCTCACCGTTGCATTCGTAGGTGTAATCCATTTTAAGTCTCCAGCCATGCATCCCATTCATCGGGGTTTCGCTCTACACCCTTGAACCAATGGGTTTCGCAGCAAGGGCACCACCAGTTACGATGGTCGCCTTTGCCTTTGGTTAAATCAACAACCCCAGCATGTAAACAGGTGGGGAAATTCTTTTTGTACTTAAGCATCTGTGGAGTCATTCTTTATACCTCTATCCTTCCCAAGTTGTTGCCACCGCTTCTTTGCGTCATTAGCAGCGCCAAAGGTTCTATTCCAATCCTCCCGGCTCACGTCCCGCTTAGGAGCCAGCGCTCGTCCAACAGCGGGAACCATGCACTCAAAGCAAACCTGCACTATAAACTCACAGGTAGAGCGGCTTAGCTGAGGGCTGTCAACCAGATTTGTAGCCTCTTTCGGCAAGTGCAGCAAGAATAACATTTTTCTTTAACCTCCTCACCCGCTCAACCTTCGCTGGGTCTGACATGCAGAAGGCATTGCGGATACGCCTCTTCTTTCGCTTCGGTGGGCTGAAATACAAATTCAAATCACCGGAGGCGATCCCGTTAATGTTTTTGGAGATAGTTTTATACATCTATTTTACCTCCATCACCGATACCACGTTAACCCGGTTTAAGAGTTCGATGATATCGACCGTTAAAATGTTAACGTCCATGAGTAGGTCTTTGTCTGAAAGATCACTCATAGCCATTGTACGAGCTTCGCACTCGTGTTTGGCCATTACGTCTACCGTTAGGCGATAGCGTCTGCCGGTATTCTGGCAAGCCACGTTCACTGTTACTGAAAACAATTTCATAATTGTACTCCTTGTTAAGTGTTAATATTTATAAGTCTACGAAGGGTGAGCAACCCATAACAGCGCCGGTCGCAGACTTATAGATAGACAAGTTTAGGATTCCCATAGTCCATGCTCTGCAAACTTGTCAGAAACAGGCATGAATCGGGCCAAGGTTTTTTCTCCATGCGTTTGCGCCATGAGGGACGCATGAAGTGGGAACCAGCAAACCCGGTATCTTCGAGCCATGTCGCTCAGGCCGTAGCCCATCTTATGCCTTGGCCGGGGAAGCCATAATCTCCCCGGCGCTCAAGGACTTGCAAACTGCTGGCACAACCACTTTCGAGCCATATTGCTCAGGTAGTGGCAACCCGGCATAGCCAGCCGGTTGTGATTAGTAAGCGAACTTGACAATGTCAGGCTGTGAATTGGACATACCCAGAAGGATGCCCAGCCCACGTTGCATAAGCTCATTGCCAGAGCCAAAGTTGATCGCTTCAAAGCGTACCTCTGCTTCGTCCCGGCCATCTTTCACTCTCGTGGTACGCTCATGATTGACGAACTCAGTCAGAGCGTTGAATGCATGCCAACCAGTGCCCTTGACTCCGGGCTGATCAACTCCACGACCTCTATACAGAAGGTCAATGAGGTTGCTGATTTGATTGGTACGAATGCTCTCAGAGCGCTTAGACTCTGTCTTCGTGGGCACCGGGTACATGGCATTCACGAAGTGGTTTGTTGCGTCAGCATCCATACGAAAATCAACCAGTTGCTTCATGTTGCTGTTGAAGCTGTTGATTTCCTTATCATAATAGGTCAGCATTTTAGTGGCCACGTCCAAACGTCCCTCAACAAAGCGAGTATGCTTTAAATTGAACAACTTAGTGGAAGTGGGCAATTGGTTAAGACAGAACAGTCGGCGGCTGAGGGCACGACCTAAGATGCCATACATGCCGTTATGAGCGGCCAGCATCAAAAAGTTGAGTTCAACAGCGTCTCCCGGCAGGTACTCAGCAGTATTAAGGTGCAATACCACTCCAAACACGCTGCCTTTGTGCATGTTGACAACCCCGGTAATCTCGCCGCCGGTCGCATCCAACATGGCGTTAACCATTTCATAGATGCGTACAGGCTGCACAGGCTGATAGTCTCTGCCAACCGTACCAAGATAGGCACCGCTGTCCTTACGGACGACCGCTTTCTTATCCCAACAAACTGTACCGTCAGGAAGAGTTAACGGCTGCATTTCTACAGTGTAATCATGGTCGCCAGCTTCCATAGCCTCATACACGTTCTTCGTCTTGATTTCTTTAATCATTGTAAATCCTTTCAATTAATAGGTTTAAAGGTTTATGCTCTCTTAGATGCCCTGTGGCTGGTGGTTTATTTGAGTTGGTCGAAGATGTTATCGTACTGATTTTGAATGGTTACCGCATCGTTCTTGGCCTCTTGCACAGCGCCTGATAGGCCGTTGTTCCAAGCGTAGGCTACGATGCAAACAAACAATGCTGCTATAATAAGGTAATACCTCATTTTTAGAACCTCCATACACGTCCGGTATCGTTGACTTCGATTGGATTTCGGTCTTCAGTCTCACGTTCTTTACGCTCAGATCGGTTGTCAATCTGCCGATGCGTGAAGTCATTATGTTTCAGCCAGTTGTTAAATTTCGTACCTGCTTTGTTCTTATCCATTTGGATAGCTCCTTTATGAATTGGTGCGGTTGTCAATGCCAGCTTTGATTGAAACACCCAGCTTCAACAACTGCTTGATTTTAGGATCATCAAGTAAGTATGATCCAGTGGCACCCTTTGATCCCTCTACAACCGTATAGGATGGGCCATTGTCGTCATGGTCTTCGTAGATCGTGAAGTCACTAATGTTTGCCGGGATGGTAACGTCAGGCATGTACTCAGTCGTTGTCCTGATCTCTCTTATAATGATCTCACGCCCCGGAAAGAACTTGCGCACCCGGTTCAGAGCGTAGCTGTAAAGCCGCTCTCTGACGGTCTTGACGCTGAATAGTTGGCCTTCACCCATTGATACTATGAACTCAAACTTGGTTGATTTCTCAATCATGTTAATCTCCCTGTATTTACAGGGCATTTAGGAAAGCATAAGTTTTAAAACTTAGTCACTGCGCTTTACCGCATCCCATCAACCCTTGCTGATCTACAGTAGGGGAATAATCGGGAACCGTTTAGCTGCCGCCCGAACCGTCCCAATGCATTGAATCTGCATTGTATAGACGAGTTCTGCGTATTGTCCTTCGCAGTGTTTGGTATTCCGTCAGGTTAGTGGCTTTCGGTATTTCGTCTGAGTCCCGGTTGGTTACGCTGTCAGGCTTTTATTTCCCGAAAGTTTTGGTCTGACCCGCCTGATTTCTCTCAGTCGGTTGCCGCCGGGTGCCACCCGAAGGCATTATTAGGTATATGCATCTTGCGTGCCAAGTTTGGCCACAAAATGATTAATTCCTTGTAGAGCCGCATTCCCGTAGGCAAAGAAAAATTGAAGTTTTATTTCTTGGCCCAAATACGTATATCTTTATGGGTCAAAAACCCTCCAATTGTTCACATTTGTGAACCTCATTAAATCTGAATCGTTGTAAACCCACGTTGCTGTAGGCTTAAACAACAATCGGCCAAGGTTCATAATTATTAACCCTGACCGAAATAATCTCAGATCATCAATGATTGTGAGAGTTTAGCGGTTCAACATCTTGAATCGTATGGTTTGAACCTGCGCTCATTTGTGAGTCGTCAGGTAGGCGTTAACCTCTCCCGCCTGTTGTAATCTAATGCATAAAAATACATCTGTCAACCCTTCCTGCCATTTAAACTGCTATTGTGGCATATAAATGTGAATTGCGACAAAACAGGCTCTTATCATGCCAGAATAAACAAGCGTGATCATTGCCATAGTAGGGCAAGGGCCAACGTCCGATCGTCCAGTGGTGAGCCTCTCAGGAGGTCGAATATTGCTTAAATGTTACTTTAATGGTCATTATAGCCGTTAACGGTATCTTTAATGCACCTTATGCCCGTTTGGTGCCCGTTGCATTTGACCCCTCAGAAGCCCCAAAGTTTAAGGCCAATGTCACGTTCGTGATTCGGGAATAGCGAACACGAACACAATAAGCTAATGAACGTGCGACAGGATAAGCTAATGAGAACACCGTGGGTATCAACTCACCAGCTTGTCTAAATACCTGCTGTTGTCCATTTGGGCAACGTGGCCAATTTAGACAACCTCTACCCGGACATTCAACCGGACATTCTGACCGGGTAAGTCGTCAGATCATCGACATACTAAGGTCAAATCACTGCCATACCAGTGTAAGGGCCAAGGCCCGATCGTCCAGCCTGACGCATCTGGCGGGGATAAAATCAGCCCAGATTCCCCAATAATGGTCAAAACCATCAATATCCCTGCATTCCAGCCCATTTGGTGGCTGTGGCCCTCACTGTGATAAAAGCTCTGCTTTGGCGTTTGGTATCCTCAAGTTGATAATACCGGCCAAGCGATAACCGGTGTTACCACGCAGCCTACGGCTGGCCAATCGTTAACCATTCCCACGTCTCTCCCACGTCTCCCCGTTCTCCCGGTCTTTATGGCCATGCGTAGCATGCAGGATAAAACTGGTTAAATCGTACCTTATTATACAAGAGGCATTTTACCAGTGAGTTCGGCCTAAGCCTCCAGTGCAGCAGGGAATCCATCAGCGCACATGTATACCCACGCTCAAACGTTGCCATACCCAAGTAAGGGTAAGGTTGCGATCGTGCAGTCAGCGGCCTCTCATTGATGTGGTTATGTAGTGAACTACATAGATATGGTGATTATGGGCAAAATGCAAGAGATTTGCTCTGATTCACCCCTATGATTTCAGCTATTCCAATATAAAGTAGGCGCAGCGGAGCGGTAAATTAAATCTCAGGCGCTCATTCCCTGTTGTCCTGCATAGAGTTGGCACGCCATGTCCTCCAGCCATGAGAGTATCATCAATGATCACGCAGCGTTAGAGCGTAGCACATATGTATCCCATATACATGTGTACGTGCGATAATACAAAGGTACGGGAACAAACAGCTACGATGTGGCTACGATGTGGCTACAATGTGACCACGGGGGGCTTGTCGAGGCCCGGCCCCGGCGCTCACCGATCGCCCACATCTGGAATGACTATATAGGGTTACACGCAAACTTCCGCAAATATTTTTTTTGAAAAACAATGGATATTGTATGAATAAGTACAACACCCTTGCAAGTCGGGATACAAGGATTGTTAATAATGTCCACTAAAGTGTCACCTATTTTTACCACGATTCCGGTAACTTTGTATGGTTTCGTGCAATTTATTGTCCATATATGTGCAAAACATTGTATGTTTACCGGCAAAGCGGGAAGAAGGGACTGTTTGGATTATTCAAAGGAAACTGATTCACTGGAAGTGGAGAAGCTGTTTCCGAAGGATAATCCACTCCCGCTGCTGAGGGGAACGCAAATTCCCAAAAGGAAACTATAGTTCCCATTTAGAAACTATAGATTCTTTAATTCAGATACAACAAAGAGGTAGTAAAATCTGGATTTGGTACAACAAAGGTGTTGTATCTTGAGACACATGAGACACCTACTTGAGACACTCAAAATGGGGGCCGCCACATAAGCGAAATCATTGAAGATAAAAATCTCTATAATAAATATAACAAGAGATGGCCGGGAGATGACGTTTCTTTAACGTTAAAAGAAATGTTAAAAGAAACGAAAGAGAAACGTAGAGAAAAAACTAACCAAAGGGAAACGTTGTCTCAGAATATAAATTTGCCTATGGTTCCTCTTGCAGAGACGAAGGCAAATATTCTGGCGGGTGTTTTATTATCCTTGCAGATCAAAGGATCAGGGAACCTGCCCAAGCCCTGCCGCCGCATCTTGGATTTTGTACTATTGCTACAGATTAGAATATACGCTCAGACTTCCTCAGAGGCTGCTCACTGGACGTAAATATCGCACCTCACCCACTGACGGCCAGATGAGCTTTTAAATTCAATTACGGGCATCTCAGACACCTTTATCTAATTATTGTATAAATACATACAACAAAGGGACAGGTTTTACCCGTTTTCGTACACGGGATCATGGTCTGCCACGTAAGAGGACGCTCCCCGCTCGTTATTTTTTAAATTTTCTTTTCCTGATATATTCAGCCGTTAGGCTGCCGGGTAACCTCAGTCCCTTGACAAACCCTATATACGGTCTTATATTCAAACAGAGGAAAGAACAACCAAAAAGAAAAAGGAGATCGAAACGTGTTAACTAAAATTCTTGCTTACTTAAGTCTCATAACGATTTTTCTTGCCGGGCTTGCTGCTGCGGATAATCGCCAGCCGGTGCCGGTCGATCTGGATACTCTGCCTCAGATGGAGATCACATCTGAATTTGGGCAAGGGGTTGTTCAGTTTTCACAATCCAAGAGCATGATCATTTACGGTACAGTTCAGGACAAATACAACGACTTCATGATTTGGTATCTGTCACAGAACGGCCCGATGTGTTTTATGGGCAAAGCCGATCAGCAACTCTGGAGAATCACAGACACGCAGGAATGTTTTGATCTTTACAATTTAGGACTTTCGAACGGAGATTACGATAAATAAAATGAGGGACTGAGCAGCGATATCCAAATGGCCAAGCTGCTGTCCCTAAACTCTTTTGTCATTACGCAGACATACTGCGCATCCCGGCTGCGACCGGGGCTAAATTAAAATGGGATACAATATAGAAACTTGAGCCAGCCCCTGCGGAAATTATCCCACAGGAGATAAAAAGATGCCAACACCACTTAAAGATTGTGCGTCCTGTACGTATTGGACGTTATCAAACGATATCTTGTATAATGATTATGTGTTTGGCCACTGTCATCGTTGGCCGCCGATAGTAGCGGTTTTTCCACCTTATCAGCTTGCGGATATGCTTGCTAACCCCGGACAGTGTTTCCCTCTTAGTTGCTCAACATGGACGTGTGGCGAATACACACCACGGCACACACCTAATAATTAACCTTCTAACATAAAAAGAATAAGGAGAGTCTCTCATGGCGCTTATGGCAGGTAAAGACAGCACAGGCATTCCACGGTCTGCGGTGATTGATGATATCACCCGGTTCATGGTTTCGCTTCAAGCAGATGAACATCGAATCCATTTAGGGAAACAATTTGTCGCCAGCTACGTTCAATCCGTAACCGACACGAATGATATTTCTGCAATGGTTTTCAGTACGCCATTGGCCTCTACTGGAATTTATGTCCACATGATTGTCGAAGGACAGTCACTGGATCAGGCTGAATTTAAGTTTATTGAGCTTCCGTCCGTTGATGAAGCAGAGGGTACAGCCGTTATCGTACCTTATAATCGTTTCCGGGGCCATGCGAATGTTTCCGGGCTTCATGATGCTGAGCCGGTCAAAGGTACCGGTGGAGTGTTTGAATGGACAGGCGCTGGCCAAGAGAGTGATCAATTCACAATCGGCGTTGATTTATTTCATGTCGCCGCTCTTGAAGGTTCCGCACCCGCTGGCTCATTTTGGGTAGACCTTGGAGACGGCCTTGCCGCCACGATGGTCACCAACGCTACGGCCG
>Ga0114925_10000002_pt1 | contig 92725 bp, 79 predicted proteins | sample SumtaG_2_FD_87287 | JGI IMG/M metagenome (GOLD analysis project Ga0114925, IMG submission 87287) | Deep subsurface microbial communities from Indian Ocean to uncover new lineages of life (NeLLi) - Sumatra_00607 metaG | ecosystem: Environmental > Aquatic > Marine > Oceanic > Sediment | place... | reverse complement strand
GTAGCTGTTAATACTTATATCGCGGGGTCAACTGAACAGGACGTTAAGATTACCGCTTCTGTTGTTAATGGCTTGATTTAGTATGGGCTATGACAGTTACTGCAGTCATTAAGATTTTACAGTTCGACTTTGATGCCGGCGAGGGAAGGGTCCGCGATTTTGCCCCCTCCCCAACTAATGATGGGAGTGTGAGGGATTTGATCGCTGGGCTTACTAGTGCTTTTACCCAAGGACATTTACCGGCAGTCACGAACCCGGTTGTGCGTGATTCTCCTACTGGGTGGGTAACCTTAGACGATGAAAATTGGAGCGATTCTCCCACATTCCAGCTTAATTTGCTGTATCGCCATCGTTTTAGTTGGGGTCGAGATAATAGAGAGCTTTTTCCTCAACCTGGTTTAGGTACGCTTACTCCTGGTTCTCCCGGAATTCAGTGGGGTAACATGGACGGTGTAAGTGGCGTCTTAATTTATGAAGAAGTAGCCGCTATTTCTGCTGAGGGGAGAGTGAGGCAGTTTACTGTTGAAGGTAGTGGACATATACTGGATACGGTAATTACGGCCTCCAATGATTTTGGTCACATGAGAACGCTAGGGACGACAGAAGCTGATACTACCGTTAGTCAGTTTCCGTTTTTGTTGTTGGCGGTGCCCGAGCCCTTTTCGGTTAAGAACCCGGTAGATACCGATGTTTTTATCAGACTATCTAATTTTACAAACCCGATAGCTTCGGGGACCATTACCCTTTATTTGGACGACTCCCTCCAACCTGACCTCCAAATAGAAGAATTCTTTGCCGGCTTGGGCGGCTTTAATGTAACGTGGAATAATAGTTTCTTGTTTGGTTATGATGCCACGGTTAATGTTAGGTGGGAGTTCTTCGATCAGGATGTGCCGGTTAACAGGTTCATTATCAGGTACCCGTTCTATACAGTACCAGATTTGGCCGGGCCTCGGATTTCAAACCTGATACCAGCCGATGAGGCAACGTCGGTTCCTGTTGCAGGGCCTTTCCAGTTTGATGTTGAAGACTTTGAAAGTGACGTCGATATTTCCAGTCTTCGGTTGTATGTCAATAATGTTCTAATTGAGAGCGGCGCAAACGGTACTATAGTAACGACGCGGTTTGAAAATGAGCAGGGTTACACTGTTCAGTTTATTCCAGAGGAGCCCTGGTTATATGGAGATTTGATCCCTGTAGCTATTTTCATTCGAGATACTTCAGCTAACGAGAATGAAACTTTCTTCACGTATAGCTTTACGACAATTGAAAGTACAGCGCCGCGACTCATTAACCTTTCTCCCGCAGCTTGTACGGTAGAAGTTCCGACGGGGACCCACATATCAGCCGATATTGTTGACGGTGGGCATGGACTAGATAAAGACTCGATAGTCTTTACTGTTGAAGAAATAGAACGCGGTGGGGCGATTATCCTTCTTCCGATTGTGCATCGAGATGATTAAAGGACACTAAATGGTAGAATCTCAGCCAGGGAAAGTACAAACATTTGATCCTTCCATAACTCTGACTAATTTTTCTGCAGAGACAAGGGACCAGCTTATCTTTAATGAGAACCAGCTGGTACTGGCTAAGTTACAGCAGCCAACTGCAACTCAGGCTACCGCTCGTTCGCGCCAAACGGTAGACCAAATTGTAGAGTTTACAAACTACCGTAATTCCTCTGGAGGGCTAGTTTACATAGACGGTTCTTTTCAGGCTCTGTCTACTTCTGGAGTGCCTACTTCTGATGTGAATCAAGTTAAAATTGGTTTCGACATTCAAGTAACTACGAGTTCTGTCATCTTTTGGACAACAACGTTTGTTGCGTCTGCAGAGGTGTTTGTAGAGTATAGCTTTGAAGATGTAACCTGGTTTTCCGTGGGGGATGTAACGTGGGTATCTGTTTTTGATGATACTATTGAGAACTTTCCAGGCGATTCCCCACCTACCGGGCAGTTTAAGTTTACAGGAACTTTTGACGGCGGGGAGATAACAGCTAGATATTGGAGAATAAGGAGCGACGCCGAAACTAACTTTATTAGCCAATCCGGTTCCAGCCCTAATATAGTTCTTACTGTGACTGCAAACTCCACTTCTTTTTTTCCTTCAACAGGTAACCTTTTTTCAGGTGCCGGCGCTGCAACTAAATTTTTAAGTTATACAGGAAAGACGGCGTCCACTTTTACCGGTGTATCAGACGATTTTAATACGGCCAGATCGCAGCTTATTAACGGTATCGACAGCCCTTATTCTGGAAATGGTAATTTTGAAATAACATTATTTGGTGATGATATTCTGAATTTTCCTATTGCTGGGTCAGCACGCTTGACGAAACCGGCTGGTACTACTTTCGACCTCACGACGCCTAGGGACATAGTTACCTGGACAGGTAAGGTAGACGCATCAAACACCTTAACCGGAGTTTCCTTTAATGTAGGGATGTTTGAGGAGGTATCAGTAACTTTTAGTCCGTTTAGTTATCTTTTCCATGAGGCTTTATCCGCGGGTAACGTTTTCTTTTTAACTTATAACCCCTACACGTTAGTTTTTGATAGCCCTTTGGTCAATCTTAATGCTTTTGCAAATAACGTTACTGAGGTCCAGGTTATACCGACGGTGTTGCCCCAGTTAAAGCACTGGAACTCCGCTGGCTCCGAGGCGGTGGGGGTTTTAGTTGAAGGCACTGACTATTATACTGCGGCTTACGATAAGGCTGATGACGCCTACTATATGATTAGGTTTAATGATAGTGTAGTAGGGGCTACCGTTGACCCCAACGATAACTTTGATGCGGATACTGGACTGGGTTTTGATGCAGACAAGTGGACAGAGAGTACAACAAATGTTTATTTTCAGCATAATACGGCCTCAGGGACATTGGACTTTAAATCTTCTGGGGGCGCTGGGCAACTTACTAGTAATTACGTAGTCGACGGGGATTTTGATGCAGAGATAGAGTTTGTTTCTATCGGATCTTTGGGGGAAAAAGCTTATTTTTCGTTGGAAGCTAAGAGCGGCTCTACCGGCAATGTGCACATGGTGTCTGCTATGAGAGGTTCGTATATTCCCGGTGTTTCCACAGTGTCAGGTACTTTTTCTGGCGCAACTATGACCTTTACGGATACCGTTGGAGGAGCGGCGCTGCTCCAGGGTTTTAGGGTAGATCCTACTGCGGTAGATTTTGGGTTTGCGGGCGGCGTGCTTAACTACGATTTCGTGTATAATGCCGCTAATGGGGTGTACGATACTACAGTTAGTGGTATTTCTCACGATCCTGTGTTCCCTGGAATACCCTATACAATGGACAGCGCTTCGCTTACAATTTCTAATTTAACTACCCCAGCAGACGGGCAGGGGTTTTCAGTACAAGTATTTGTAGATGAGACGTCTATCACAGGGGCACTAGTTTCCGGTGTAGCGCTTCAGATAGAGCGTATCGGCACTAATGCTTACGTACGGTATGATGATGCAGACACACCGGGGGTGTTTGACCTTCTTTTTGTAGGTAATACCCCAGCTGATGACATGAAGGTTCAGTTATTTGGTGATCCCGCGTCACAAACGGTTGATGTAGCAGCCGATAACTTTCTTCTTACGGGTACAGTTGTTTTCAATACCCCAGTCTTTAGTGTAGTTACTGTAGATAAACAAGGCAATCTAGTACAGGTTCCCAGTGTTTCTGACTCCTCTGGAACGGTTATTCAAAAGTTAGATCTTATCAGGAACCCATCTGCTACTTACACCGATTTTTTATCCCCTCGTGTGGAAATTGCAACAAACGGTGCGCTCGTTGGTGCTGGCGGGGAGATATACATAAAAGTAAATGGGGATCTTTACCGATACGTTAAAACTGCGCTGCCGCTGTTGGCTGTTGAGGACGGTAGTTCCGCCTCTGCTTCTACTTCGGGGGAAATACCTGCTACGGGAGTAACGACCTTCGCTTATAATGGTTATACCCAAGGGGGACTTTCTTACATAGAGTTTGATTCAGACTTGTCTACAGTTTTTGTACGCACCATTACAGCTGATACTTTGCTAGCAACCGCGTTTAAGGCCGGATTGGACGTTACCGCTAATGATAAGCCGTTTGCTTGGAATGTTACAGATTTAGCGACGCTTTATTACGTAGACGGTACAGCCTTAAAGCTTTACGACTTGAATGAAACTAAAGCTGGGTTTGTTAATGTAACTTCGGATAAACAAGTGCTTGCTGCAGGGACCGCGGAAACAGCCACCATTACCGCTCAGGTTCTTAATGTTTACGGAGAGCCTAAGTCGAACAAGTCTATGACCTTTACCGTTTCCGCTGGTGATGGCGCTATTTCTCCTGCGATTGGTTGTTCCGATGTGAACGGAGAGGACACTACGGTTTATACGGTGGGCTCCGCGGTTGGAACGGCGACTATTACTACCACCGTTTCTGACCTAACATGTTAAGATGCCAATATGGGTAGATGAAGGTCGTTTCCCTCAAGGAGGAGATTTCGTACGTGACGTTAGCCTTGGCTTCAACGCCGTTCAGACTGATCCCGTACTAGATCAGGGCGATGAATTTATCTACGGCGGCCCTTCTTTTTCTGGTAATTATATCTCAGCGAGTGTAGGTGCCGGCGCAGAGAAAACTCACCCTTTATACCAGTTTTCTAGTTCTATTCAGTATGTACATGATATATACAAGTTATCGATAGAGAAAACAGGATCTGGGGTTATTGCTAAGGTCTTATCGAGTGTAGTCGGTTCTTGGGTGACTGCTACGGTTCCTTCGGCTGTTTCTTCTTTTTGGAGAATGTCTCAATTTAATCCTGGGGTTCTCCCCCGCTTTGATTACACTTTTTCTGATCTTTTCATTTACGACGTTGCTAGCTCGTTTACTGTTTTTAACCGTCTCATCTATCATATGATAGAAACCCTGGCCGCACGCATTAAGCAAGACAGCGGTGAGCGGGAGATGACAAAGAATTTGGTCCAGACGGATTACTATACAACTATATCTGGCAGCGAGGATATGTGTGTGGGGGATTCCGTTCCTCCGTTTATTACTTACATAGAGCCTACAGCTTCCGGGCTGGAAGTTCGCCCACGCGATCAGACAGTTGAATTTGATTTTGCAGACGCGGTGGGGGGAGTAGACTTATCCTCGCTTCATGTAGAAGTTAATAGCACAACCTCTGGTACAATCGTACTGTTGGATAACGGCATTGACCAAACAGGTGGAGATGTTAGTGTTGTTGGTGACCCGAGCGGATATCGTATTCGTTACGTTCCTTCCTTTCTGTGGGACTTTAATGACCTGGTTACGGTTACTATCTCCGGCTCTGATTTAGTTCCTACGGTGGGAGGTAATCCTTTTTTCTGTGGTCTTCCCGGAGCTAACACTTTTATTGGGGATATCCCGTTCCAGGTGTTGAACCAAGACGACTTTGGTGCTTCACTTACAGCCATGGGTGACACGGATCCTCCGTATATAGCCCTAGCTGTTCCTGCTAGCGGCACATTGGATAACAGTGTTTTTACACCTGTAACCATTCAGATAGCCGATGATCTTACCGGTGTTGACCTAGCAAGTGTTGTAGTTAGCGTTAACAGCAGTGTTATTATAAACGCCGGCGTTTCTACGACGGAAGAGGCTACAATTGTTGGAACCCCTTCTTTATATACGGTTACTTATCAACCAGACACGGCGTTTGTTTATGGATCAACCGCATCTGTAAGCGTAACGGCTCAAGATAGGGTGGAGACAGCTTCCCCGAACGTGCTATCCGCTTCTTATGATTTTAGCTTAATTTCCGACAGTACGTTAGTAGTTGAGAATTTTGAGCCGGCTGTTGGGACGCACCATAACTTGGAAGACGTAGATATAAAGGTTGATATACGAGACGACACTTTTGGCGTGGACAGTAACCAATGTTTTTTCGTAATCAACGGCACGGTAATTAGCGGAACGCAGACTCCCTTGGCAAGTGGAGTGCAACTTACGTACCACCCGCCAAATGATTTTGAGTACCAAGAGCCTATAAGGGTTACGGTCCATGGAGTTAATAACAATACCGCCGCACCGGCCGTAAAGGAAGTTTTTCACAGTCTTTTCTTTGGGTGTAGAGTTCTGCTGTTTAACGAAGAGCCCTACACGCATGCGGACCGGGTCGATGTTTTTGTAAGGGCCCGTAACCTTGAAGCAGTTTTCAAGGACCTTACTACCGGATACTTTTTTACTTCTTACACGCAGCCCAACTCTGACATGGGTGCCAGTATTACCGCTATTACCCCATGGGAAGATTTACCAGCTACTGTGAGTGGTGTCGGCCCGGAACACCACTACGGTCAGACGGTTACGGTGGAGTTTAGTGTTGAAGATTTTGACGGGCATTTACTTGGACCTTATATATTTACTTACACGATTGAAGATAGACCCGATTAATATGGAGGTGTATTGTGGCAGCAGTTAGTCGATGGGTTAGATACCCGATTGCTGGTTCTACGGGATTCGCGAGTGTCCAGAGTGGTACCCGAGGATTACAGCGTGGTACTGCTAGCACTAGCGATAGTTTTACTATTGCGGGATCAGCCAATAACCAAATGAAAGTGAACATTGATGGGGCACCTGGCCCGGCACCCTATCAAATAACCTTAACTTCTGGAACTGATTTGGATCCTCGTTTTGTTGCGCGGGATATCCAAAGAAAACTCCAGGCTGCCGGTGCTGGGGTAAATGACGGGTTTGATTTCTGTCAGGTTGAGTACAGTAACTACAAATCCTCTAACGGTTTCGGTCAGTTTGTAGTACGTTCTGGAGCAACAGATACTTCTAGTACCGTTGCGGTTACGGCAGGCGACAGCTCCGTTTTATCTGTCCTCGGCATGAATACGCTTGCAACTGAAAACGGTACTAACGACCATTTAGGTACGTCAACGGATGCCGTTAATGCTGCTTATACGGGGACCGCTACTGTTTCCGGTGTTTACCGAGGCGCGTTTGATGATATGTACCAAGCAACAATTGGCCCAGATCAGTTTATCGGTACGGCGACAGCGGACGGGGGCAATACCTATGGTATAGCTAATGCCGGCGTAGCTACGGCTGGTGGTTACTGGAATGGGGACGCTGACGAGACTTATACCGTTACTATTTCTACCACTAACGGACAAACGGTAGGGGGAGGAACGGGCAATGTTCCCACCTTTACAGTTACAAGTACGCAATCAGATGACGTCGCCACCGCACAAGAAATCCTATATTCAAACGAGCCTTATTATATTGGGACTAGGGGGCTCACCCTAAGTTGGACAGATGCCCCATTCGGAAGTGGTGATATTTTTACTATAGCATGCACTAAACCGACTACTGTAGACGGTTCAAATGCTACGGGGGCTGTCGGGGTTGCTGAGTACCACTATAGGTCTTTGTTAGGCGATGACTCTTCTACGGTGACTGTTACCAGTGTGGGAGGGACGGCACTTGGCCGCAAGGGGCTTACTTTAGGGTTCTCTGATTCTGGTGTCTTCACGCCAAGGGATTCGTTTAAGGTTGTGTGTAAAGGACCAACTCCCGAGGCATTTGGTGTAACTAACATGGTGTATGGTAATGTTACAGTTACTACAGAAAGTCCGGTTAAGGCACACCAGTTTGAGATTATATCCGGCGCGGTGGATATGTCATCTGTGAAGTTCTCCCTTCAAAGTCACGGCACTTTTGCTCACCACGATGCAGGAGATAGCGATACCTTCTTCCGGTACGGTACTGCCGGATTCGGAAACCCAGGAGATGGGGTTTCCTTGGCTAATACCGGTCCGGAGTGGACTACCAGTGTTTTGGCTGCTGATTTAGCTACAGCTAAAACCTCAGGTAATACAGGCGCCCCAATTCACTTAGACTCTACGGTTACCGACTTAGCTGTAGTTTCTTCAGCTGATAATGCTGAGGATGTAGGTAATCGGAGTCTTGTGGCGGACTTTGTTTGGACGGGTATTCGCCTGGGCGCGCAGGAGTCGGGCGCTAATAGTTCCATAAACTATCGGTTATACTTCGATTACGTGTAAACACTTGAATATATAAGGTTCAATACGGGAGCCGGGGGAACTTGTTTCCCTCGGCTTCTGTTCTTTGTGCAGCTTTACATTTAGCCTAAGTTGTAGTATTTATTAATATAGGGGTATTAAATGGACATTAATGACGAAATTATGAATATGCCGCGTGGGTGGGTAGTCCATTACGAAGACGGCCGTATTATCACAGAATATGATTTGGATGGCAATCAGCTTGATTGGCGAAAGGTTCCTAAACGCGGAATAAAAAGTTTGTCTCTTAAATGGCACACTAAGCATTGGACCATACACGGTAAAGAGATTTATCTTCAAAAAAAACGCGGGTGGGTGGTTCCTACGGCCGGGGTGGATCAAACTCCAAATATTCAATATAGGTATATCGGTTATTGGGAAGGGAACGATAAAGTTTTTTACCAAGTAGATGAACAGACGGGACAAATGAAGATGGTGGTTGAGTCCCTAGGGAATGTTGCGGAATAGGAACGGTTTAAAGCATGGCTCATGACGACTCCGCTAGCAGGAACCCAGCAACGGTAACGTGTGTTTACTGGAATGGTTCCCTGTGCATTGCTACTGGTTTGTTTCCTGAAGACGACATTAGTTGTTTTCATGAGGGAAACTGCGATGGGTTTGGTACATGCAGAGATTGTACGGTATATGACGTAGGCGGGTTAAAGCTTGGTCAGTCTGATGGCGACGGCGGTAAAACACAAACACCTCTGAATTTAAAGGTGTATAACCTTCGTGCGCGTATAGCCCCTTGCTGTTTTTGGGATGGGGCCCCTGGTGATTTCTCTAAAGATGCCAGCGGTAAGTTAAGCCCTGTTTATTTTCCAGTCTCTACGGACGAATCGGACCCGGAGGCTACGATTGAGTTTCCCGCGTCCTTTGATGCCGGAACAAGCGAAGAAACTAAGTGTACTTTAGCTGCCGCTGCTCCTTGGCAGACGCTGTTTACAGAGGATAACCCGACAGCTTACGGGTGTAACGGCGCCAAAGCGGAGTGCCCTTTTTATACGGGCCCCAAGTTCACTGAAGTAGTCGATGATAAGATGGAGCTAGGTAACCGGGTTACGGCTAAGCAAATCATGGAGCTTAGGTTTTACAGCGACAATTGGAAAGAGATATCTGATCCGCGAGCAGAGTGGGAGCGGCGCTTTGAACAACCAGATATTTGGGCCTGGGCCCGCGACGGGGACGCGACAAATGAGGCAGGCGGCGGCGCGACAGACGGAAATGGTAACCCCCTCGTTCAAAGGGTAACTATCAGTGATTTAAACACAGATACTCCCACGTTTGACGTTGATCCCTCGCGCCCCGTTTCCGAGGGCACAGAGACAGTTGGCGGGGTTCCAAATTTTCCAAGTTTGGTAAGAGAGCTTCTTTTTCTTTCTACAGGAATGGAGGTCTTGTGGCCAGCCGATACTGAACAGTTCGACCCCTTTGTCCGCAAAACGTTTACTTCTTCAGAGCGCAACCAGTACATAGCGGTGTTAATTAATTCTGACAGACCTGCGTACGCGGTAAACCTTGCGAAGCGCCCGCAAGGAGGGGAGTCGGACCAAGACTTCATACTTCGACTTCAACGGGAGTTTCCGGAGGATGTAGTACCTGCAACGGTAACAGGTCTTCCGGGAAAGACTTTTGCAGTTCCCTTAGTGGCCTCTGGTTCTATAGATACGCTAAACAATATTCGTATTTATCTAGATACAGGCGCTGACGATGGGTCTATGCGTACGGCTAATGTTTACGTGCGTCATATTTTTTACCACGGTCATGTGGCGCAGACGGCATTTATTGACCGGTACGGCCATGCTGCTGTTGACCCTTGGATAAACCACTTTACTGACATGCGTATAGAGGCCGACTTTTTAAGACTTACTGGTAACGCTAACATATATGATGTTTTATGGAATACTATTGCTAGCAACGGCAAGAAAACGATGTATGCTCTAGAAGAGCAAGTGGTAACGTCTTCGGAGGGTAACTCTATTTCTTGGGAACCCATTGGGTGTGGTCACATCGTCGTCACATTTAACGACAACACAGTTAATCGTGTGTATCCTTGGAAGGCGTGGGATAATGATTCCCAGGGGGTACCTCTTTATGTCAGAGTGGACCGTTCTGGAAACAGCGATGTTGAGATTAGTGAACCCCAGGAGGTAGAAATGGAGTTGTCCCTTACCTCATCTAAGGGCACCGCCATCCCGGCCAACATCGCTATTTTTAAACTCCCTACTGACACCGCCGTCCGTCCTTTTGATAACTCAAAGGATGTTTTGCGCGTTCGCTATGCGTACACTGATTATAAGCAAGGACCGATTGCTGCAGGGGACGTACCAAAGCTTAAGTTCCAGGATGATGCAACTAAGATTATAGATCAGCTTGTTTATGATATTACTTTTGACGACAACAGTATGGCTGTTGAAGGCACCTTTATTCGTGCAGGGAGCGCTCGCATTTCCTCTTGTGACGAGGTGATTGGTGAGTGTTACCGCCAAAAAGCGCTTGACAACGAACAGCTTGCTCAAACTGTATTTTTCGCGGGGGGACTTGGAGAAGAGGACGTTAAGTCTAACGCTGAAATGATCGACGAGTGCGCCGCTACGTTTAATGCCAGTACTGAGGGAACGTTTGATGATGGGGTTCCGGTAAGCTATAACGAAACAGTAAATAGGCTTGGAGATATTCATTTATCTGAGGGGGACCAAAAGTATAGTGTAATTTTCAAGGACGAGGAAGGGCGCCCGATTGGGACAAAGCAGACAGCTTTTCTTTTGCAGTCCGCAATGGTTCAAGCAAGGGATGTTGAAGTTAGGTATAAGTGGGCTGCTCACGCACAACACTACCCCACTAACGACGGAATGATTCTTCTAGCTAATCTGTACGCACCCATGTTTGCAACCCAGAACAGATTAGTGCGGTTACTGCAAGAGTATGACCCCCATTGCGGGGACCATGCAGAAACTACGGTAGGCAACCCGTCTTTTCGAGCTTTTGATATTAGTATAGACCAGCATGGGCCCTTGTGGTTCCCCTTTAAACGTTGTTTTACTCCCCAGTACCATGCCGACAGTACCGGTTTTGTTAATACCGTAGAGTACGAAGATATTGTTGAGGGTTTCGGGGCCACCCCGGAGATAAATGCGACCGGTAACCGGAGGGATTACTGGGAGCGCATGCGTTTTTGGGACCAGTACATGCCTGCGATTATGAACTGGATCAATAATATCGGTTGTTTTTGGACAGAACGAACCACAACGATTAACGTTAATCAGCCCGTCAATTTTACAGGCTACACGAAGATAAGGTCCACCCACCCGTTTGGGCTGTACGCGTCTGACCGAGAGTCCCTTAGGCTAAGTCGCCACTGGCAGAAGCGTAATTTATCTGTTAGAGAAGAAGTTATTAAACAGGAGGATGACGGCCTTTCCGTTAGATTAACTGATGATTTTGTTGATATTTTATATGATCCCGAGACGGGCACACTTAACGAGGATTCCGAATTAGAGACCCCTGTGTGGGTGCACATGAATGATGGGGTCGGTATTGTTGTTCCGGGCACGGAGGCGGTGGAGCACCCGTTTAATCATCTTATTTTAAGCAAGGTTGGTAACTATACGTTTACGGAGATTTTTAGTGAAGCACGTTTAGCCGTTAGTGCCGTATTTGAAGAGCGCGATTACACTAGTTCAGAAGACCGTAGCGAAGATGGCACAAAAATTTATTTACCTGATGGCACCGATCTCAACGTTGTCGAAGGCTTTGAGACCGCTTTTGTCGAGGAAAAAAAAGGCAGTGACGTTCGTTGGGCGTTTAAAGCCGATGGGACAGGTTGGGCGTGGATGGTCGAGCCCCCTGACCCTATACGGGGGTCTCCGCGGATAACTGGGCTGTTCGTGTCTAACCCTGCCCGGGTTTTATTCAAGAAGAACTTTGAGCCGGCTGTGCAAACGACAGAGGGGGTTCATACCTTAAGTTATACGCCCGCTGAAGTTACCGCCAGCGGTAGTATTGATGTGGGGGCGAAGTTGAGACTGGATGGCGGCCCTGAGTTGTATATTAGCCAGACAGACGGTCAAATATTCATACTCAGCGACCCCGCTTCTCCGTACGATCCGGCGGTGCACACAGGCGCTGATTATGAGTTCGTTCTCCACGGCAATGGCCCGGGAGGGGTGGGAATTCTAGCGGACAACAGAGGCTTACAGCTGTATGAGGCCGGCGGGGAGCCCTTTGCTACTTTAGCTGGGGTAAATATAAATGTTGTTTTTGATTTAGATGAGCTTCCGTTTGAACTTGAGGACGTCCGCAACGTTAGCCGTCTTTCTGGCAGCGCCGGGGGCGACACTGTGGATGAGGCTATACGAGATTATTCTTCGGACGAGGTACTTCCTTTCTCGGTACCTTTTAACTTCTGGGGGCACTACTACGTAGAAAGTGTTGTAGTGACTTATAGGGTTGGTGGCGTTTTTGATAAGCCAGTGTTCCGTCTGGACGGGGTAGTTAAAGACACTGGGGTGGCTTCTGCAGAAGACGCCGACCCCACACAAGTGCTGGTGCCTTCAACTAGTTATGTAAAGGGGCAGCCATTTCCGGCGGTTGTTGTAGAGTCTCAAACACTCGTAGTCAGGCAGCGCTTGTTCTCCTTAGAGCTTTTTGTAGGTGCTCGCTTAACCGGACGAGAACTTAGTATTCAAAATATTGTGATAACTGTTAGGAACTCTGTAGCACGTACGGAGGAGATTGAAGTTTTCGAGCCTCGTGTACAGAAGAGTACCTCCCTTGTGGGAACACACAAACCCTCCGATTTAGAGTTTTATTTTCAGCGCACCTACCCCGATTTTGCGAAGGACTACTTATCTGGACAGCTGTCCATGTCCGACCAGGGTTTTACTAATACCTTCGGAGAGGGTCAGGGTAGTGGTGGAACTTCAATAACAGCTATCGCGGGTACTGAGATTAAGTTTACGGGTAGGCAGATAAAAGATATCATTCCCCAGTTTGAGTTTTCTGACCCGATTAATAACAGGTTTCCGTATAACAGTATAGATATCACCGCTATTCCAGGGTATACGGAGCGCACAGACGCTGCCGGAACTACACGATTCATCGATAGCACCGTTGCTGTATCCAGTAAGGGGTGGACAATGGTAACCTCCGAGCACTTTGATGACCCGCTTGACAGTTTAATAGCAACCGAGTTTGGGCCAGAAGGCTTAGCGAACGTTTACCCGGAGAACAGTCCCGTTGAGGATTTACAGCCCGAGCTTTACCGTAACGCGGGTGCGTTGTTGGGGGATAAGGTTGCTCGTTATTCTAGCTTCTGGCACCCCGCCGAAGAAGAGTTTTTTAGCGACTCCGGTGTAGACTTGGCGTTTTTCAGCTGGAGTCTAACATTGACTAGTGCGGTAGCTTCGGTGGATAAAGTTTTTCGACACCAAGACTACGGCTGTCACCCGGAGACAACGAACGAGAATTTGGACGGCCACGTGCACACACTCTCTAGTTGGCACGCCAAAGGAGCCTTCCATTTCTTGTGCGATGCCCGGTTTAGCTGGGCTTGTTTGACCACGGTAATGAATAAATGCAACCAGTTTATCTTTAACGAATATGGCACGCAATCTTATATCGATAACGATGTTATCGATCGGTTTACATACGTTTTTGCGTTTCCCCCTAGAGATTACCAATCTTATAAATCCTCTAATCTAATTAACCAGAACGAGGTCGGTGGTATTATTGGAGGTACCGGGCCGATTGGGAGCGCTGTAGCTGCTAGTGCGCCCGCTCCAACATTAAGTCAACTTCATCAGAATTATAACACTAACCTCCCACCTAAGGGCCCGGGGGACTACGCGTAGTGGCTAATTTCAACATACTTCGAAACGCGACTATTCGTAACGACATGTCCTGTCGGCATGATACTAACGATGGTTTTTCCATAGTGTGGGACGAGGATGAGAACTTCAAGCAGTATGGTGAGTTCAGCGGACTAACAACACGGTTGGTTTGGGACAATAATTACTTTGCTGTCGCTACAAGTGGGGTTGCTTACATTGGCCCAAGCACGGATCAACCTCCAACTGACGGGGGTGTTTATAATTTAGTTAAGGTCTTCTTTCGCATCGAGGTTGGCTCTAACCAAACGGCCCCAACGACCGGCCGTATACAGTTTCAAACGACGGCTGACCCGGTGTACGATGCTGCAAAGGTGGTTGATTTTACGGTAAACCCCGACAACGCTTACAACGAGTATACGATTGATATGTCTTTGGTCAAAGATTGGCAAGGGGAAATTACTCGTGTACGTTTGTATCCTTTTATCGACGGCCAAGCCGGGAACATCGTTCACTTTAAGTCCTTGAAGCTGCAATCGTCCTCTACCTTTTCTTGCGATACTATATTTAGATTACCCCTTTGTAGTAAGTTTTCTCAATACTCCCACCCCTGCCCCTGGGTAGGAGCTGGCGGTTCCTGTCAGGGGGCCGCGGCTGGAGACGGCATTGATATCCTTGAGGGTGTAAATGACAGAATCGTTGTCAGTATAAACGGTTATGGTGATCAGGCGGTCACCCTTACACCTACAAGAAAAGCACGTTTAGAAGACATTGGCCGCGATTTAGAGGAGAAGCTTTCAAGTGTAGGCATTGGCGGTTATGCAGGCAATAAGGTCGTTGTCGAGTTCGGGCAGTTAACTATTATTGCGGACGATACCAGAGAAGCTAGCTCTTCTGTGGCTGTACGCGATACCCCGGCTGCACGCTCTATTGGTTTTTTTGATGCAGAAGGTAATGACTTATCTACATGCGCGGTTGGAGTTGAAGCGGCAACTCGTTACGAGCCTGCTGGAACCAGGCAGCTTAGCAAAAGCGAGATTGCTCATTTTTATCTTCCAGACCCAGCAGCAGCCGATACCTCTGTTCAGCTGGACCCGCGGCGTTACTCGACTCAGGCAGGGCGCCCCGACTACGCGGATGTTCAGAAAGAACAAAAAGTAGACGCTACTGACAAAACGTTGATAGACTTCAATAACCCTATTACAAATAACGGTGTTGTGACGTCTTTTGCTTTTTCTGGGGACGCTACCTCGGAGACACAGTTTTTGTTCTTTCGCCCGTCGGCCGATGGCTCCCTTACTCAGATTTTATCGGTCCCCCTCCCAGCCACCACAGGCTCTCTAGTAGATAAGGTTTTTGAAGTAATTACGGAGGTCAGGGTAAGAAAAGGGGATCTAGTTGGTCTTTACGACGTCAGGGTAGACGCGGGGCGAGTTGACCAGCGCCCCAACGCTTCTTATTTCCTCTATAACGGCGTTACCGTAGATGGAGGTACCCTGGCCCCCCAGGAGGCCGCCGGGCGCGGAGAGGCCGGCCTGAGGCTTTTTGCGCACGGTCAGGACAGGGAGACGGAGGCCGTGCTAAACATTAGTTTTGGCCAGCCCGAGCTGATCGAAGAAATAACGGCACTCGCGGTTGAGGAGGCCCGTACTGAAGAGGTTAACCTTTCAAGAGCGCGCGCCGGTGGCATTAACGGCGGGCCTTTTGTTTCCGGGGAGGTGGGGTTAGATAAATTCGGCGCCCAGGCCCCCCCACTTACCGACCTTGGGGCAGCTACAGACGGCGTAAAACATACGGCCCCGAATGCTTTAACGCTGCACCCAAGCTGGTTGGACTCTGTAGTAGAGCCGGCAGACAAGTTTGATCAGACGGAGTTTTCTGTAACCCTCGATTTTGCCAAGGGAATACCTGTATTTTTTGATATAAATCGCCTTGTTACGTATTTTAGGGATGTTAATAACGTTAAATACTTTAGCATTGAGTACCCGGTTACGACTAATGTTGAAGATACTATAAGAAATTGGGGAACGGTTGTTGGGACCTACAGTGATGTTTTTCTAGAGGGAAAGCTACTTGAGCCCAAAGACCACCCTATCTATGCTAATCCCATACGGACTGATGTTCAAAATTATGAGCACGGTTATCAGCTCTTGGAGTACCGAGTCGCCGATTTTCGTTTTTCTTCTGTAAGAGCGCGCTCTATCAGGTTTCACGTTAAGAACTTTTTCTTTGAAGACGACGAGAATAAGAGCACGCTATCCAATTACATCCTTGCGCCCAGCCCGCACATACTTGAAATAGAAGCTTATGCTAGCTCCACGCCTGCTGCTAATATTTCTGACAATTTCTTCTTCGAGTCTTCCACCGACGGCGCCAACTTCACGGTACACCAAACTGTACGGGACGACGGGGCTACCAGTGCCAGGTATTTAATTGGTTACCCTGTAAGGTACTTGCGGGCTCACATACGCCCTCAGAGTAAATTAGAGGTGAAGAGTTTCTCGGTTTCGACGAGCCGCGCTCAAACTAAGATAGCAACAAACCAAGGTGATTTAGATTTAAGTTTAAATGCCTCCCAGGACGATTTTACCAGTACAGAGGCTATTACGGTTACAAATAATGGTACCGAGGTGTTCAATTATTTTGTGAGTATATCTCCTCAGCGCAGTTCTGTAGAGCGGTGTATTCTTTGGAATAAGCTTGGGTCCGCTGCCGAGCTGTCCGAATCCGAGCTGGGTCCTTCCCCCTCAGTAGTCAAGCGGGACGGGTATTTTCCGCGGGAGTATAACTTCGCTTTTGCTGCTCCTGCTTATGTAGCTGATCCTTTTTGGTTGCTAAACAGGAATGCCGTGTGTTATATTAGCTATGACCACGGGTCTTCCTGGGGGCCCCGCGGCAATACAGTTACTGATTACACTTCGGATACCTTCTTAACTGCGGTTAGCCCCCTAGAGGGTTTTCTATTCGTTTATGTTTTAGTCGACCTTGGTGATGTTTATTCGATTGCAACGCACCAGACAATTACGCCCTCGTCTTTTATTGCTTTTGACGGTCCGCTTTATTCTAGCAGGGACGTTGACGACCCCGCGGATTTAGACATAGTTGGTGATTTTTTTGGGCTCAAAGAACAAGCTCGGTGGGTGAGATACCGTGCGTTTTCTAGAATCGAGGGGGAAGACAATACTGCGGGGGTGGGCTATACCCGTATTTCTTTAGACCCGCTGGCTACAAGGAACAAGGGTAAGATTTTATGGAGTTCTGTACCCAAGCTAACCAACTACTCTTTTGGGAACTCAGTTGCTAACACCTGTGGCGAGGGGTGGCAGTGTAACGTGGCGGGTTTTAATAACTACTACGCGGTTGATCTTGAAGACTCGTATAGGATAACTAATCTTATTGCGGGCCCCAACTTCACGGATGCTCTAGCAACTACGGAGGATGTAGATAAGCTTACTCCCGGGGGCGCTGGGTCCCGTTACACGGCTAACTCTACCAGTAACTCCGAAATCACCTACTCTAATAGCAGTACTGCTGATATCGGTAAGGTAACTTGGAGAAATCTTGGAGACGAGCCGGGAGACAGAAGCCGTTGGATTTTTCTTCGTTCTCAAGGAGCCATTTATGACGAAGTGGCAGTTAACGTTGAGGATAATGATAATACTTTAAAGCCTGCGTTTGGCTCCGAACGCTGGTGGACAGCTACGCTTGGGGAGGTGCGTAAAGATAAAGTAAACTTTCGGGAAGGGGCACATTCGGTTGCAATTGACTATGCCTCAGGGCAGGGACCGGTTGAAGAAGAGATAGAACTTGTAACGTCTATGGGCATTGATCATAATTTGGCCAAACGGGATCAACTACGGCTGTTGATTTACGTTTCTGATGCGGGGCAGTTGGATTTTTCCAAAGGACATATAGCGCTCGGCAGGAATACTACAGAAGATAATGGCGGAGAAAGACCCCTTGAGGGGGTAGAGCCGGATAGGGTTAATTACTTTCAGTGGAACCTCTCTGACTTAGAAACTCTTATTACTACGGGGTGGAATGAGGTGTTTCTTCCGTTTACTGATAACTTTAGGGTGGGGCAGCCACGGTTCACGAAGGACAATTTTCTTGCGCTTTCTGCTCTGTCTATCTCTGGTAGATCAAGGCTTCGTTGGCTGCGTTTAAAGTTTGCAGGTAAGGCTAATAACTCTGCGTTTACGGTAAATTTAGACGGTCCAAAAATTGTTCGTGGGGATTTTGTTCCAGCTAAGTTTGGTAATGGTTTATATTTGGCGGGGGAGGAGTATGCTAGATTTCCACTGACTAATTTTGACGCACTTAGAGGGACGATAGAGTTTTATATTAATGCTGATTGGACAAAGAGTCCCGGCTGTAATACGTGCGACGACCCCCGCGATCACACTATTTTTAGATTTTTTAACTCTGACGGCTATGTAATGGCATGCTTTATGACGGGGGAAGGACTGCGTATTTATTTTACGGATAACGATAAGAGTTATTACCTCACAGACAATAACAGTACAAGATCTATCTTAGTTGGGGCTAACACGCACATTGCTGTAACGTGGGATTTATTGGGCCAAGATTCAGATGATGCTATTAGGATCTATATAGACAATAAACTTTCTTCCTCTTTTAAGGTGAGAGATATTATTTCTGATGGGTTCCGGCCTAACCCCAATACTGTGTTAATGTTAGGCGGACTTGGATGGGATGGTGTAATTATTCCTATGGCCACTTCCGTGGAGGGCGTAATAGATAATATTCGTGTTTATAATTATCCTAGGGTAGATTTTTCTCATAGTCTTGTTAATCAGGGGTTGGAGCATATTCGTCCTTCTGATGAGCTTATTGAGATTTCTTTAGATGGGGTGACGTTCTTTAGTACTCAAGATAGAGGTTCCCTTCTTCCGGCTCTTGTTCGGAACGTTCAGCCGGGGGAGTCATTCACGGTCCATGTTCGTAACAGAGAACAAGAGGGCGCAACAATAACCAAAGGACAAAGCCGTACGGGCTTTGTTGAAATATTGAAGGCTATGCCCGGATGATATGTGAGCAGTACAATTTAATAAAGGAAGGCGATTTCCGTAACATCGTGGGTACCGGCATCACGGAGCTTAGTTCCGTGGTTCTTAATGCGCTCTATGATGGGGATGTTGTATCCGCCGCAGTTACGGTATCAGGAAATCCGACTAATCTGGGGCTTCTCATAGAGTTTGGGGAGTCGTACGACCTTTGTTATGTAGATTATTACACCGATGAGTCTGATATATCGAATATTGGAATAACTTACGGTACTACCAGCGGCACGGAGAATATAGCCTCGGTGAGTTTGTTCTCTCCGGGAAGGTACCGAGGCACCATAGATAGCTTTGCTAGCTTCGTCGACCTTCGGCATACGGTTTCCGGTACCACCGTCGCCCTTAAACAGCTAGAGGTTATCGGTACAAAGAACGAGACACTTGGTTTTGGTGGGAGTAAAGCGGAGGAAGAAGACTTCCTTGAGCTGCCTCACGCTACGGTAGGAACTCTGTCTGCAAGCCCAAATGTTGTGCCTTTGTTTAATGACAATCACTTTGAAGCGGTTGCTAGAGTAGCAGTGGCTCCTACATTTACGGATGCTGATAACTATTTGCACATTGCTACAACTAGCACGGGAACTTATTACGGTATTGACGATTTTGGTTTTCGTCAACCGGGGCCGTCAGTTATTTCGTTAGTGCATGATACGATGCTCTCCGCTTCTGGAATAAACCCTCAGTGGGAGTTGCAGGCACCTGCTCAGTCTCACCAGATAGTACCCACTCAGGAAGGTATTTTATTTGACCTTAAGCAGGAGATCGTCACCGGAGGAAACACGCAACAAACGTCAGGGATAGTCAGTAAGGAAACTTTTACTGCACAATCGTTTACGGCCGAAGTTGACGTTAGGTTCACGGAGGTGCGGGGGGTTTCCTCCAACGCTTACGATTTTATGTTTATTCTGACTAATGGTTACCCTATACGAGATGCGGGTTATAAACAAAACTATCAAGGAGACGGCCGACGCGGAACTTCGACAGCTGGGGTGGCGCTGAAGGTTTCTGGCATTAATGTGGATGCAACGGTCGACACCCTCACGTTTGTTCACCGGTACGTTGATGGTACCGATAGTGACCGCTTCAGCGCCGTAGAAATCGATAACAGATTTTCTACCACCAACGCCACGGGTGGCTATAGCCCGGGTGCGGGGGGGCCGAACGCGGAAGTAGGGTTTTTCTCCCTTTCCGATTTGGATGATTTTATATTCGAGGGTGCAAGCCTTGGTAATTTAACTGAGGGGGCCGCTTGGCATAAACTGCGTTTGTCATATGACCACGTTCGTGGTGAACTGTCTGGTTGGGTAGATCATATTTTCTTGGGGTCTAGGATATTTAAGGTTGAGTCGTTTAAAGAGGGGTGTCGCCTTTTCATTGGTATGCACACTCAATCAGGGTTCCGTTGGTATCTTAAAAATTTCCGTATGTACCCCAATAGAGTCTTTCGCCAGCGTAATGTGGCGCTCACTCTAAACGGGGCGACAGCGACAGCTACAATAAGCGGTGTAGGTGCTAATGTAGCTAAGCTTATAGATGCTGATGCTTCTACCGCTTATGTGGGGCCCGGACCCGATGCTATCACACACGTGAGGTTAAACTTTGAATCCCCAGAAGACGTTACGTACTATAGACTAAAGCAGAGGGATCAGGGCACAGGAACGGTAGCCTTCGGAGAAACCTACTACCCTGACGTTGCGAGGACGGCCATTGTTGATTTTGGGGGCAAGAGTACGTATGTAAATACTTACCCAAACTCTGCTAGTTACGTACCCCGCAGCCCAACATACTCTGGTGGTGTTGTTATATGCTCTGGGATAGAGTACCTAGACCTACAGTTCGTAGATTATGACGAAACCGTTCAGGCTAACAACGCTTTGGTTATAGAGGAGATTGAAGTTTATGCGGAGGAGTGGGTTGATGTTCCTGCCCCGGAGGCAAACACATCCCTCAAGATTCCTTGGGTCGAGGGCCGCTGGCATAACCTTAAACAGTACGGAACTAATTCTCTTGCTATCAAGTACAAGGTTTCTCCAGAGGTGTCCTACTGGCCTTTCCCGGAGTATATGCAGCAATTTGTGCATTATGGGTTTAGCTCCGCTGTTAACGGTAGTCAATTTGGCACCTCCGATGATTTTCACCACAGCGAGACTCTTTTCTCTTCTCCAGGGACTACGGGAGCGGGGGATTACACGCAGTGGCATTCCGATGTACAAGCTGTTTCCAGCCCTTTTTATATATGGCGCTCTTTCGACACAGAGTCCAACGTAGCTTCTGTGTTTTTTGATGCGGATACGCTTCGTCCCTCCAACGTTCCTGATATTTTTAAGCTTCAGTATTTACGTTCGGAGGGGGACCCCAACAACGAGCTAGACTGGGTAGATATTCCTCCGGTAGCAGTGTCTTACACAAATACAAGTACTGCGTCTGACCGCATTTATATACGATACCGGGATTACTTAATTGCTAATAACGATGGGGAGTTTTATACAGACTACTTTTCCCTCCCTAATGATAGTGAGGGGGCATTTGTTGGTTTTTCTGTGGGCGGCGCTGCTTCTTTGATGGGCGTTATTTCTGATACTGTTGTGCCTACAGGAGAAGGCATTGTAAACAGTGTTCTCCTTAATGTGGGTGCTGCTAATGGGTTGGCGGGTTACATCGAGTTTGATGCTCCTGTTTTAACTAGGGGGATTCGTCTTGTCGTCGTTAACCCAACGCTTGCTTCCGGGAAAGAAAGCGGAGTTCCCTCTGGCAGCAGCCGTAACGATTTTGCGTTAGAAAACCTCAGAGTGTATCGGACCAATGGGGCTGGTGTTTATACTTCACCCGTATTCGACACAGGCTCAAACTTAAACACGGAGCGGGTGAAGGCTACTGCACGTACTCCAGACGGTACAAACACGGCTATTTTTGTTCGCTCTAGCAGTGTTCCGCCGGGAATCGCGTATGACATAGAGTTTGAGGTTTGGCGCTCGTTAGGTCGTTTGGGCAGCGACAACTTTACAACACCGACTTCTCCAGACACCTGGAATAGAGCAATTGCGGTGGGCGTAAAAGTCTATTACATGTTTTCTAACTCTACTTTCGTTTATGACCCCGCTTTAGATTCATGGTCCCAGGAAAACGGTACTTATCCGGCAGGTCAAGATTTTGGAGAGTCCAATTTTGAAGACGATGGTGCGGCAGAAACAGCTTCCCCCTCCATACTTCCTGATGATCGCGTGTATGATAATGCAGCCTTGTTAGACGACATTATTTACGTTGCGGCCTACGATACCGGCAATGCAAGAACTCCGCGAATAATGAAACTAGATCTAAGTAGAGATCTACCTGCGTGGGAAGCTGTCCTGGAGCAAAGACCCCCCGACTCTGAGTTCGCTACTATGGTAGCCTATGACGGCAGGCTGTATTTTTTCAACGAAGACGGCCCCTCGTACTATTTTGGCGTTGCTTTGTCTAATTGGATTCGGTTAAGTAACGACCTTCCTGTTTTTGGTGGCTCCCGCCGTTTTATGACAGGTGTTTTGTATAACAGTAAGATGTATTTATTCGGGGGGTCTAGTGCCGGTGAGTATAAAGTAACAATATTCGACCCGGTGGCGGAGACGTTCGAGGCTGGTACGGATGCTCCACATAATATGGCACAACACCAAGCGGTACTCGTGGAGGAAGAAAGTGTTGTTTATGTTTTGCCGGTGAGCAGTAGTAATCATGTAGGGTTAAAGTATCTTCTGGAGGAGGATCGTTGGGAGTACACTGAATCCTTAATGTGGTCCCGAGATGGTCGGGGAGGCGGCGTGGGCAAGTTCTATTACTACTATGATGGTTACTTGTACCGTGCGGCGGGTTCAAATAATGGTCTTTCCCGCGCTTTAGTTCGAAAACCTATTTGGCAGCATGGAAAATCTTCAGATTTCCGAGACCCCGTCTGGGGAGGGGCTTCTACGCTAGCCGAACTTCCTTGGAAGAGAATAGATAATTTTGGCGAGCTCATGCCGCAAAACCGCTACTTTCAGTTTAAGGCTGAGTTATACTCAGAAGATAGGGTAAATACCCCTGTACTGGAAGACATCAGGATTGTAGTTCCCCAAAGTATTACAGTTCCTGCAAGTGGAACTGCGAATGTTTTTGTTAAGGTTGGTGTCTCGGACGAGGTGGCTTTTCAAGCCGTGTATAGTGGCGAGACGCGGGGGGACTTTTCAGAGGACTTTGCTCTTTTATTCACGGAGTCCGCTGATGGTTTTTCTTGGAGCTACCCGGTTACGGCCAGTGGGGTTGACCGCAGTGCGGGGACTAGCGCTAAGTCTGTCTGGTCCCCGTGGGTGGTGCAGAATAGTGTCACCGATTACCAAGTATGGTATACAAAAACTACGGTTGCTGCGGCTGAAGTTTTTACCGCCGATTCAGAGATATACTACAACACAACTACAACGCTGGAAGATATATCTGGGGGATTAGCCGTCCGTGTTATTGATGACGGCGTCATTTCTCAAACGGAGGACGGTGTAACCCAACCGTGTGTCATAAAGGAATCAGCCTCTGTTTATTACATGTGGTTTACAGGGAGTAGTTCCGGAGTCGATAGAGTTTTCTATGCCGAGTCTACAGACGGAATTACTTGGACCAACCATCAAAAGGTTATCGATACTGGGGATGATGTTGGACAGCGTGATGCCTCCGGGGTTAGCAGGCCCTGTGTGCTGTTAGAAGGGAGTACCTACCGCATGTGGTACACCGGGGCGGGCGCAGACGGCTTTAATCGCATACTTTACCGAGAGTCAACGGATCGTGTCGCTTGGTCTGCGGTGCAGTTAAATCTGGACCTTGGGTCCGCGGGGCTTCTAGACGAGCGCGGCGCCTCCCGCGCTTATGTAGTCCTAGATTCAGGCACGTACTACATGTATTATTTTGGGCTTTTCGATGGTGTGGAACAGGCAATTCGTGCTGAGTCTACTGATGGTTTTTCGTGGGGAAGCTTTTCCGCGGCTTTACCCCCGGCCGGGCTTCAGGGTCAGGATGACGGCGAGTCCATTCAGGATATTTTTGTTTTGGTTAATAGAAATGTAGTAATTCCGGGGGAAGTGCTTACAACAGGCAAGCTTAAGATTCATAATGAGGGAGCTGCATTGTAATGGCCGGCCAACTTTTTACATCTAGCCAGTTAGATCAGGATGGCCGCCAATTTATTTTGGATGACCAGATCCTTAATGTACACTATTACACTACGGCGGGGGAGAGTTGGGACAAGGCCGGAGCTGGCAATCAGTCTTGGTTTTTAGAAAACTTTTTACCTAATGACTCTTTTGATGCCGCTAGTTTGGCTTCTGATAGGTGGGATCATTTCGATAATGTTTCCGTGGGGGAGGCCACTGCAACTCAAGCTGGTGGTAGTATTTCTTTGGGGGTCGAGCGAGACGAGGGTGTATCCGGCCTTACTTCGGAGGGTAAATGGACTTTAACTGGTGACTTCGATATCAGGCTTTACATAGACTGGGGTTCGTATTATAATGAATACAGGAGTATAACGCATACATTTCTTAAGGTGGGGGTTGATGACGCAAACGCAGTTCGACTGGCCTTGACCTTCGATGGGGTTTCAGGTTACGAGCTTCGTTCCGAAAAAGTAGTCGGAAGAGACCCGAAGTTTTTTGGTTGGGGTACCAGCGGGAGCTTTACGGAGCTTGCTGATTTCTCCGATACTTCTCAGTACCTATACTTTAGAGTGACTCGGGAATCGGGTGTAGTTCGTACGTACGTTTCGGACGGTGTGACGTCTACTCAAGTAGGCACTGACATTTCTGATAGTGTCTTTTCGGGGGATGTCTTTGTAGAGTTTGGGGTGGAATCCGTACAGTACAACACTCTTCGTTCTGCATTTACAAAGTTTTTTGTTGCCGAAGGTAGTATTGCTGAAGCGACGAAGTTTTTTTCTAGTACCCGGGGGGAGGCGCAAGCTTTTCCGGATCGCGTAATTATAACCGTAGATACGCTATCGCTCTCAGTTATAGACGAAGCTACCTCTACACTATGGATGCGGCTCTCTTTCTATGAGGGGGGACCTGTAACCGAGAGTAATATTAGGGTTCGCGCCTGCAACGGGACCATATACTGTTCGACGTCTACAGGGGTAGTTGCGTTTGATTTTAAGCAAGATAAAATCTTCAAATACAGCGGCAGCTCTATTTTAGTTGCGGACGAGCCTATAGCTCTTCGGAACGCTGGTGTTGTTTTTCGTACTCACACCGCTAACGTTGGTAATATACCCGACAATAACGTCCATGACGTTGCGTGTCGGGTTATTGGTGGAGAAGAGTACCTTGCTTTTACTAATGATTCTGGGGTTACTGTAATGCGGGCTTTGGCCAGTGGGGTGGCTAACAGCAGCGATGGCCCGCAGCCAGGTTCTCGCGCAGAAATATCGGAGAAGGGGGCGCTTTATTGGTCCGGATATGACCAACCGAACAATGACGGTGAGCTTTCTTTCTTTTCAAATATAACGGCGCTGTCTGACCCAGGCACAAATATTTTTAGTCGTACCGGTTTTTATGGGGTAGACACAGGACAAAGTATATTTGGGGCTAATATAACTGCTTTTGATATTAGAACAGTAGAGGGTTCTGATTTTATTGGGGTTGGTACGACGGAGGGTATTACCTTTATACCTAACAATTCTCCTTCCCGGGGGTACGGGGTAGATGCTCCCGCAGAAAATCCATTCGTAGACCCGTCCTTTGAAAATTATTTAGGGATAGACTGGCAGCAGTTTTATACGAGGGTTCACTCCTTGTTTAAGCTAACGAGGGTGGATTCTTTCGTTACGGAAGGTTCTTTTGCCCTTGAACTTAGATTCACTGAGCCCGGGGTTACCCAAGAGTTTGAGGCAGGGACAACGTTAGGTGTATACCAGGATGTGGATCTTACTAACGTTGAGCGAATTTATTATGATATCCAAATGCCCGATATAGATGGTATTAGTGCAACATCTAATATCTGGAATTTTGAGATTGTTGTTGGGGGTACGGTTGTCCGTTCCTTTAGAGACATAGACGGGCCCTTTACTAAGTTTAATGATAGCGCGAATGTAACAAATTTTGAAGGTGTACAGCGCGTTTATCTCCAAATAAGAACTTTAGTAGACCACGGTGTACTTGGCACGGGAACCAAGTATACCATTATCGACAACATCAAAGTTAAGGTAGGTGAGCCTGGTTTTCGTGTATTGCCCTTGGGGAACGCGTCTATAGTTGAGGTTCTTCTTCAATACGACGCGGAGGGCCACAAGATATACTTTTCTACGGCGGAAGGGTATGGCGCTGTAGATCTAGACGATAACAGTCTTGACTATTTTATTTCGCTTACGACGAATGGTCCTGTGGGCGGAGAGACTATTTCTTCTGACTTTTCTAGGGTAACGGATGAGCTTTAATTTAGCTACATACAGTCGGCTTTTCGTAAGCTCCGGTGCCTATAAGGTGCTGACTGAAGCCGAGCTTGCTCTTTTTCAGGACGGAGACATAGACGGCACGGGGGTTAGTGTTTCTTCGGAGACTCTTTCCGTGACTTATGACTTAGGGGCGAGATACCGCCTTAAAGAACTTAGGTATTATCACGATGCTGCTACAGTTGAGAACGTGGCTTTTTTTGGAAAGCAAGGTACCGGGTCTGAGTTTGAGTGGGAGGAGATCACTTCTTCTGATGCAGGTGCGTACTTGACCGCTGATTTGGAATCTATAGGGGATAGGTACGAGTTTGTTAGGGCGGTTCATACAGTTACGACAGGTAGCGCAGTTGTTTACGAATTTTCTTTGCTCACGGACGGCAACCACATCGAATTCGGAGAGACCGGAACAGCGACTATTTATTCCGTAGATTCTGGCACTAACACCCTTTTTCCGGAAGAAGTGTTGGTGTATAATCCGGATAGCGCTGCCCATGATTTTTTCGTTCTGCCCGTGGCAGAGGATTCCGATTCAGTTAGTTTGGCTTTATCGTTGACTAGTTCTGGTACTTTCGACGCCCTTTATGAGAGTGGCCTCTCTGTTCCTGATAATTTTACCTGGTCTTCTGGAAGCTTTGTGAATACCGAAGAGGGCGCAGGGGGTACGGTTTTATCTTCGGGAACTTCAGGATTTTATTATACTCCGGTTATTGATGTTTCTTCTTTGGAGGGCCGACGCTTTTTTTGGTCGACCACACTGTCGGGGACTAATAAGGTAGATGAAGTTGCTAGTGTAGACAGTGTTTTTACAGCGGGGGTTAGATTTTCTAATGAGGCTCCTACCGATGGTGGTTGGGTCAGCGGTCAAATGTCCACTGATTCTAATTGGCAAGTGGACACAGGAAACCTTACGTTTGAGCCTTATTTTAATAATCAAATACTTAACCCTGCTTATTTAAACTACTTTCAAGCGAGGCTGGAGTTTACGAGCCCGTCGGCTGGCCAGACTCCTATACTATTGAAGGTTGGAATAGAGTCGGGGGTAAAGCTAACGATTGGCTCTCTTGGCCCTGCGGCTGTGTATGTTAAGTCCTTACATTCTGAGCATGTTTTTGGTAGACAGGCTGAAATTGTTGTGTGGAACTTTGAATCTAGGAATGAAGAACAGTAATGGTGGAAGGCGTTAAAAACTTTACAGTGAGTGATCTTGACAGCGCCGGAAGGCCGCTGGTGGGGGATAATTACGTCACTGTAGTTTATTATTATGATACCAGGGACGAGGCATGGAGGCGCGACTTTATGTCTCCGCCGAGCAACCCCATTAGTAATCCTAATTTTTTAGAGCCTACAGTTACCGGTACCGGGCCATTTGATGCCCCGGGTCCAGGGTGGTATGAAACGGGATTTGATGCAACTACTACAACCGAAGATAGATTCTTCAAGCTCGCAAAACAACCTTATTTTTACCAAGAGGAGCTTTTAGCAGAATACGCTAACTTGCACGAATGGACTACTACTCAAAATGCTAGCGCTCACAGCGTTATTGGAGATAATTTTATTAAGGCCGCATCTTTTACGGTACCCCCAAGGAATGTTCTCCCTACTAACTATGAAGCTGGTTGGGACCAGAGTGCTCGCTGGGCAACAACTTCAGGAATTACGGTTTCAGGAACGGTTCCGAACGGCGCTGCTTCCATTGCGTGGGATTTTGGGAGCTCCCCCCAAGAAATTTCTGGGTTTTATGTAGATTATTTTGATAGCTCTAGTCTAGCTAAGGCTGATGTACCTACGGCAGCTATTAGAGAGTACGACATTCAGGTGGCCCTGTCCGGGACTGGGCTGTTTGGTGCTCCAGAGTACAGCACCGTTGCTTCTGGTACGTTTTCGTTTGGAGATTTGCGTCCCCAGTGGTTAGGTATCCCCTCTACGGTAGCCAGATTTGTGCGCGTTACGTTCAACAACCATGGGGCTGTTTCTCGGACAAACTTGGCTAAGTTTTGGGCATTTTCCCCGGAAACTGAAGTTAAGGGGATGGCCTTATCTATTACTAGGGTGGCGGAGCACGGTACGGTACCATTCTTGGGAAGAACCATAGCCTTTAATCAGGATGTTAATTTCAGTGGGGTGGACAGGCTCTATTTTAACATCATTGACTCCGCTAGAGTGTTTGATGATCTTACAAGTGTACAGTTTAACGGTACACCTATCGGGGATGTTTTTATAAACAATAATCATTTTTCTAGCACACAAGACTATACGGTGCGTTCAGGTTACTCTTTGGATGTTTCCGCCCTTGGTGCGGGAACGTTTAGTTTTGTAAAGAAAATGCGCGGAGAGCAGGGGCTAGACTCTGGATTTTTATCTATAGGCGCTTTTACACCTACCCCTCCCTGGCACTCAGAGCCTGCATCTACTGCTCGTGGAGACAACGCTCCTTTTCCAAATGAAGCGGTTTTTGTGGTTGATAAGAAAGGGCTATCGATTATAGACGTTTCTACGATTACGCCCCAAGGAGAGGCGGACCCTTTGCTGTGGTCTCGGTTTGATTTAGGCGAACGTAAAATGCTACAGCTAATCCCCCGTAGTGTTGTCGTCCGAGAAGGGAAGGTGTACCTAGCTACTAGCCGTGGTTTATATGTTATAGATTTTCCCGGGAATAGTTCCACGCGACTTGACGAGCGGGGTACCTGGCGCCGATACGGCATTCAACTTCGCAATAAGAACGGGTTTGACTGGGCAGCGATCGTTTCGCAGACGGACCTTCCCCACCGTTTAATCGACGAGTACGTAAAAATTGCAGATACCCCTGTAATTCCGAACGCCGATGTATATGATGTTGCAGTTGCTACCGATTTTACTTTTGGTGACTACGTAGTTCTAGGTACTGCTGAGGGGCTTCTTGTTTTTGATGATAAACTAGATGGAACCGGTACTTTTTTTCAGTCTAAGGATCGTCGTCCGGTGCGCAATGTTAAAGTTGTTGGCAGTACTATATGGTACACGCAGGGCCTGAACGACGCTGCTTTTGTTGGTTTTATTGCGAGCGTAAATAACATAACGGGAAATGACTTTGTCCCCGATCAGCGATACCACCAGGAGGTTACGCTTTCTGATTCTTTGTCGGGGGAGCTTAACCGGGATTTTTGGGATGTACTTCTTCAGGATCCCAGTATGGCGCTCGCCGAAGGCACTACTTTAACCATATCCGGTTCGCATACACGGGGAGGCGCTACAGGAATCATAACAAAGAGTTTCATTCTTGACCGCAGTTTTACTGCTAAAGTTAAAGTTAAGTTGCTTGATTTTCCTCCAGATGCCCGAGGCGCAGTGCGTTTTGGTTTTGCGTATGATTACCGGGACGAGGGTATACGTAGTCTTCGCAGTAACGCCGGGTTTAGCGCTAGAGATGGGTTTTTTCTATCGGCCTTAAACATTGATCCTCACGGCGGCCATTTAGTTGAGGACGCTCCTTTTAATTCTTTAGGTTGGGGCGACGACCAGCGGGGTTGGTTTTACACGGGGTCGGAACGTCCCGGGTTTTCCAGTGCCAGCGAACCCACAACAGTTCAACCTTTACCAGAAGGAGTTTTACTTGATGGGTTTAACCATAATAGCTTCGCTGGGGTACAGAGTTTAATCAGAGTGGTATCTTCTTGGCCGTTTCCGCGTAGGGACTTTACAGCCCGTTTAGACGTTCAGCTTTTTCAGGGGTTCGATCCGGTAACTACCACTGCGTTTAATAACCCCGGGGCTTGGTTAGGGATTGGAAACCGTTCTAATTTTATCCCCGGCACTTTGACCACTGGCGATTACATAAACAACGCGATGGTTGTTTCTGCGGACACGTCGTTTAGTGGTGTAGCTGTGTATAGTGTTGGGAAGGTGAACAGCAGCGCAGACATGTCGGATGTCGTTTTTGACCATGACTTGGTATCCCCTTTGGGCCCCTTAGAGAATACTGGCCAGGCTACTACCCCCTTTAGAGAGTGGCGCATAGATTACGACCACGCTATAGACCAAGTAACAGCGTATGTCGATAATGAGCGTATAAATACGCAGTTAGGTGACGAGAACAATCAGCCTCCCGTTGTAGGCATGACCTTTGGTTTGTATAACCGCGTTGCCAGCGCAGCCGACCCCACGCGTAAAATGTTTGCTAGTAATTTTATGATAACTTACCCTGAGCTGAATCCCGCCTCTCGGTTTAAGTACGGGTTAGAGGTGGTTTCTGCTGGTGGTATTAGAAATGTTTTATCTCCGTACACAACGTTTTCTGGAATAACCCTTAATCCCGATGTACCTCCAGGTAGCGGTACTTTATCCGGTGCCCCCTCCCTCTCGGACGGAATTTTACATAGTGGGGGAATATCTATGGGCCAGGATATTTCTATAGGTACTGCTTTATCTGGAGTAGCTGCGGTTGAAGCTATGTATCTATATGACACGAACCCAACTACTGATGGTTGGGATTCTTCTAGCACCAAGCGGGTGGAGGTGTGGGTGTCTGAAGATAACATTTTATGGGATCTACAGCGAGAGTTTGATCTCAATAAGATGGAAAGGACCCAGGGAGTTACAAAGTTAAATTTTGTTCCGGCCTATAGCAGTAAGTTTTTTAAGGTTTTGGGTTTAGATGCAGGGGCTAATTATAATGTTGGGGGCGGTGGCGCGTGGGCGGTTTCAGAAGTTCAGCCGCTGACTATTAGCGGTACTGATTTTTTTGCATCCGATTTAACTGGGTCTGCGGAGTTTCACGAGTGGAAGCTTGTCTATGACGCGGGTGCTCAGAAGGTAGAGGGTTACATCGACGGTGCTCTTATTTCGACTGCAGGTGTGGACCTCACGGTTAATGAGGCTCAATTTGTTATTGTCCACGACCTTTCTCCGGTGAACAGCGGTACTCACAGTATATTTCATGGGGAGTTTAAAGATTTTGAAGTTACTTTTTCTGATCCTACTTTTTCAGCGTCTGGGGATGTAACCGGGTTTTTTGTTACTGAAAATACTATTTCCGGTGGAGGGACGAATTATACCCTTGGGACCGCCACAGTAAGTGGTTTGGGGGTGGCTGATTTTGAGCTTGGTCCTTCTTCTACGCTTCCGAACACTTTTAGGATTTTTGGGCACGACGACGCCATCTCTGGGTATATAGAACAACCGCGTGCGGCTTTTGCCGATGCGAGCGCCCATAGAAATGAAGGTTTGGTTTTTGTAGGGACGGGGGCCTCTACCCTGTCGCCCCTATATATTCAACGCTATAATAAACCCTTTTGGATTGAGCGGGATAAGGATCCAGGCGCGGGCGACGCTGTTAAATATGGTGGACGATTATCTTTAGGGTACCACCCTGGAGAGAATAAGCTATTCTTAATAGTTGGTAGTACAGCGAGGTATTTTTCAACGTTAGACTTAGAAGCGGGAAGCTGGGATCAAGTACAGCGGGAAACCTTTATACAGGTTATGGGAGAAACCACCGGGGGGTTTCAGCGCGACGCCGCTAAGGTAGTATTCTCTCCTTATGATAATCGTATGTGGATGGCTTACGCGGATAATCGTCTTTGTGCGGTCGACATCAAAAGCGGGGACACCAAAAGGGCCCTTATTGCTGGCCAAATGGGGGGAACTTCGGGCCATTACGGGTTGGCTTATGTTTTACATAAACATTGGGTTGTGTATACTCAGGATTATTTGTTTGTGTGGGATGTTGTGTCACACTCAGATAAACATACCCCTAGGGCTTGGGCGGGGGACGGGTTTAGGTGGAACAGGTTTAAGACTGCCATACCTACTTCAGACTTTACAGGTTTCGTGGGAGGCCACACAGTCGGAGTGTACTGTGACTACGATAAACACATTTATTTCGCCGGCGGCGTGCAGGAAAATTCGCTTACTGAGATAAACTATTTTTATCGGTGGGACCCCAGCAAGGACTGGTTAGAGGTATTAACAGCCGGTGCGCCCGTCGATCTTAGATACCCTTATGAAGACGCCGATGTTGCAGATATTACCCCAGTTGTTGTTGCCAGCGCGAAGCGTTCTTGGCTGGTGTACGAGCCCCACCTTCGGCGTATTTATGTTATTGCCGCCCGTAGTGTGGTTTCTTCTTTGTATTACTACGATGTGGTGCAGCAGGAGTGGGTGTACTCTGGGGAAGCCCCCCCTTTTAACTCTAGTAGAGATTGGACTGGTAGTTCTCCGGGGAGTTTCGCGACGGGGGCGAGTCATTCTGTTTATAATTATACGGACCGTACTATTGTTATGTATGGTCGAGGAAACGACCCCGAAATATACGAGTATCGGGTGGAGAGAGATTTGTTAGAGGTTGGTTTTGAGTATTTACCTGCTCGGGACGGCGTACCTACCGTGAGTTCCGGGGTATCTACGCATTTTACGCACGGTAAGCAAACTTTAGATAGCAACTATTATAATTCTGCAGACTGGGATCGAGATTTCTATCACGTTCTTCAGACCAGCTTGACTAGGTTCGACTTTACTTTTCCGGGGAATTCTGTAACTATTTCAGGGATTAATACTAGTTTAGCAGCGAGTGTTTTCCAGAACAGAGAGCTGTATGTTAACTCCGAGGAGTTTGATGCCTGTAGGAGTTTCGATATCTCGGCGCAGGTAGCGCTGCCTAAGTTTGAAAAAATAGCTTTTCATAGTACTACAGCCGGTGCTCCCGATCCGGATATTTATTTTGTGATGGGCATAAGGGACGGTCTTAATTATGTAGACGTTAATTCTAATTTCGGTACTGAGGACTCTAATTTATTTCAGGTAATTGAGATACGTGCGGGGGTTAGTGGCATTCAAAATGTAGCGGCTGAGGGTGACTTTATTGGGCACATTGCGTACTCTGACGCCCAAAACAATGGGGGGTTTAGAGTGCCTATGCTTATAGATTTTGATAGCTATAAAGTAGGAGGCCTTGATTTAGTAGATCCTTTCTCTGTGCCTAAGGAGTTTAGACTACAGTACACTTATGAAACGGATATAGTAGAGGGTTTTATTGACGGAGTTTCTGTGGGCTCTACAGTACTGCGCCGCAAGTTTAACCCCGAAGGGGTTCGTTTTCATGTGGGGTTCCGTGGTTATTTAGATTCCTATGGAAGTTTTGATCCTGTGTGGGTTGCGGAGGTTAGCGATATAAATATTACCCCGATGGCGTGGGACAGAGTAGATAATAGTCGTTTGATTACTAGTATTAGCGGTTCAGTAGGCTCGTACTACCACGAGCGCTGGGACTCTACGGTAAGTTCTGGAACGAGCTGGGTTCTTGAAACGGAAACGTACTTACCTACTCATAAGGGCTTTTCAGGATTTGACTATATAGCAACGCTTGCAGGCGTCGGCGACGGGCACAAGCTTGCCGAGCTAGTGTGCCTCATCGGCCCTGGGCAAAAAAAGCAGGTGGCTCTAATCTCCGACACCGAAAGAAGACATGACCGTACAAGCTTCTTAGGAGCAGTAGATCATTTATGGGACGATATTGATTTAGGTAATTACCGTATTGTAAGGAATGCTAATGCACAAACGGTAGAGGTTTATATTAACGGGGCCGATGCGCCCGACATTTCTGTTCCTTATGACAGTCTTGCGGATTATAAATTTCAACATGTCTATTACGGAAAGGTCGATTACGGAGATTTTGAAAAGGTGTTTAGCCCCGCAACCCTTAGCGGCACCTGGGTTACCCAGCCTAACTTTACGGGGCTTTCAGACCCTACAGTTAGAAAACAGAGGTGGTTAAACAACTCCGAATACGCACAGTTTGCAACAGTTACGCAGGTATCGCCATTAGCAACAGCAACGTACGATTTGGATGCCGGGCTAGGAGAAGTGGATGTTTACACCTTTTACGTAGCTTCAGGGTTCGACTTGGCTAAAAATACGCCGTACACAGTCATTTCTTCCGGTGTAGTTAACCTTCCAGGTGTATCGGGCGAAGGTTTTGTCGTCGCCGAGGTTAAAGCAGATACAGACCACCTAGGAAGTTTCGATGCCGCTGCCACTACCTTACTTGTAGACCAAAGAAGACTTTCCGATAATACGGTTACTTCCACCGACCCTAATAGGTTGAAGGGAAGTGGGTGGGTGTATCTCGGTACGTATATAGACCCAACACAAGTTATTGTTTCGGCGGATGCGCAGGCGGGTACGGCTTCTACTCAGGCTTTTGTGTGTGCCGGCGCGGTGGGTGTCGATGTTGGTAAACGGGGCCGCTCAACCTTTGACATGAGTTTGAAATCACTTAGGTACCAGGTAGGCACTGCGGAATTGAACCCCTCGCCGCTTGAACCTTCGGGGGTAAGTATAATAGATTTAGGAATTAACGAGCGCATTGATTTTTATGGAGAGCAAACAGCCCCCGCGTTGGCTGATAGTAACATTACATCCGGTAGCACGCTCGAGTAGGAGATAGAATGACAGTAGGCCAATACACAACAGCCTCAGGAACTGCTGGTCCCAGTGAGCAGGACACTTTGGACAGGTTAGACGAGTTTATGACCGGTGCTTTGGGTTGGAATAGGGTTGATGTTGTTACTGACACCAGCACTGATAATGATCGTGTATGGTACAGTGAAGGTGAGACCCCTGGTAAGTATAGTCCTATGTATGTTCGTGCTCGCGCCAATGGAGACGATATTATTTTCCAGGGTTATACATTTTGGGACCCGAATACTAGCACGGGAAACGATGAGATAGCTAATTCCACGGAGTTACAAATACCGAATGATAATAACGGAGGTGCTGATGAGTACGTTTTTTTTGGTAATAAAGACGTTGTTCTTGTTAGTGTCCGCCTGAACAGTAACGGCAGTAATTATATGGGTGGTTTTGGCTACTGGGATACTTATTATACAGCAGGAGAGGACCAGTATCCCCTGTGGGTTATGGGACAGAATTCTAATAGTGACACCTTTTTAAACACATTCCGCGTTAGAACTTACGGCTTTGATCCAGAAGGATTTTTAAATACAGTCTCTACAGTAAGCGGTGGTGTTGTTGGCTTTGTCGGTACGGATGAGTCTGGAAGAACGGCGGTTGCTACACCTAATCCGAGGGATGTCCGACACCTGATGTTAAAAAATACTTTTTACCGAGAAAGGTCTAGGACGGAAGGAGATATAGCGGGGGCTATTAGCCACGAAGTTCGAGGCGAGATCCCAGGCATGTATCAATTTTACGGCAGTAATTTTGCAGCTAACGATACGGTTATAGCCTCTGGTGTTGCTACGGTGGAGGGTATTCCTGGGGATGATCTTGGTAATGGTACTTTTGTTGTAGTGCGTTCTACTGAAACTAATACAATGGTTTTGGGGCCTGCAGATAGTTGGGCACCTGTACCTCCTACAGTTCCTGGTTTGGAGATGTGGTTATCTGGAAATGCTGTTTATCGGCGTGGCGGTGGGGATTTGTCTGGGGGCGTTGTGCAGGGGTGGCTTGATTTAAGTGGCGGCGGTAATGAAGCTGCACAGACTACGGAGGCAGACCAACCGGAGCCAGTTTCTTCGGGAACGCTAGTTAACGGCCAGCCCACGGTTAGATTTGACGGCAGTAACCACCTTGTCGGGACCTTAACTTATGCTAACAACTACACTGTTTTTGTAGTTGCAGACTATAACGATGTTTCTAGGAAGCCCTTGTTTTATGTTCGGGGAGACATAGGCTCTAATGATAATATATTTTCATTGGAGTTTAATAAAGGTACTTCAAACACCGCTGTTGCCTATGTTCGGACGGATGGTTCCCCAGTGGAAGAGGATGAGGAGACTTACTCCGGTTTGGCAACTAATACGGCTTATATTGTCAGTGCTGTTGTTTCTGGGACTTTGTCTTCTTTATATGTAAACGGGGACAATACTGGTTCTTCGACGACCACGGACACTAAAACTAGTTTTGGGGGCTCAGCCGAGCTTAATTACGGTGTAGGAGCTACACTCAATTCAAGTGGTGCTGTAGACGGTACTGCGTACCACAGCGGGGAGATAGCCGAGACTATTGTGTATAACCGTAATTTAACTGACGAGGAGCACCAGAGTATTATTTGTTATCTGGGTGATAAGTACGGGATCACTGTTTCTGGGGTATGTGCTTAGATAGAATGGTTGACACTAATTTCACTTTGGTTTCCGGAACTTACGCTGACGAGCAAGATTTGCTCGGGGAGCTAGATTTCTTTCTTACTCAGACCATCCAGGGGTGGACACAGGTAAAGGTGGTTACAGATACGGCGTCAGATAAAAATATTGCGTATTATAGCGATGGCTCCGAGCCGGGGTTTTATGATCGTTTTTGGCTTCGTATACGTGCTACTTCTAACGAGTTAAGGTTTAACGGGGCTTCTCTTTTTAACCCGGATACGGATACCGATTCCGATGTTTTTGGTGGGGGCGATAATGAAACTGAATTGCCTACCGGCACCAGCGGCGGGGAGTATTGGTTTATGGCCAATAAAGACGCTGTTCACATTGTTGTTGACCGACTGGACTCCTCTTCCCGGCATGGAGGTTTTGGTCTATGGGATTCTTATTTTGATGAGTTAGAGGACCCTAAACCCTTTTATGTGTTTGGTCAGACGGCACAGAGCCAAAAGTTTACCTCTTTTCGCCTTATTTCTTATGGCCCCCACTCTTGGGGCACTTCTTATTCTACGTTAGGTAGCGGCGTTGAACGAGCTTATGAGGCCCCCCACCCTGCTGATATAGCTTTAGGGACACCCAACCCTCGTTCGGGGGAGCCCAAAATAGTGGAACCCGTCTTTTATGCAGACGGTACTTTTAGATACTATGAAGTTAGGGGAGAGGTACCCGGGCTTTATATGTGCGGAGGAACCGGATTTGACTTTAGTGATTTAGTAACGATTGAAAGTACTTTAGGAACAACCTCCGGTACTTATTTTTGGTATAAACATACAGATGACGTTTGCTGGGCTATAGGCCCTGTAACTGTTTCCGGAGAGGTATAATGGCGGTTGGGTTTCTTAGTATAGCGGTTAGAGGCGAACAGCAGGCTGTTAGTAGAATTGTAGATTTTTTAACCGAAGATATTGGTTGGGTGGTTGCACAAGATGTAACCGACCTCTCGTCCGATAGAGATGTAGTTTTTTCTTCTACGGGGGAACCTGATTCTGGTAACGGCCTTAGGCGGTATATACGTATCCGGGGAACGGGTAATACTATAGTATTACACACTTATGAAACCTTTATAGATATAAGTACCAATACAGGAGAGGTGGCAGAGCTTACATACGGTTTGGTTAACACTGAAGCCGATGCAACTGGATTTTTTTTACAGGTTGTTGCAGACTTAGAGCGTGTTGTCCTTCATGTTGAGACTTATGACGGTACTCGTTACCTTGGTTACGTGGGTAGGATTAGTTCTTACTACTCTGCAAATCAGCAAAAGTACCCCAACTTAGTTAAAGGGGGGCAGGCGACAACGTATGACTGGTACTACAGCGCAGCGGAAAGAAACGCATGGATGATCGGCACCGAAGGGGCACAAGCGCACTACTATGCTATACAGCCGTTTGATCACGCAGGGTTGACTGCTACTGGCCCTGGAGATAGAACAGGAGAAATTGCCTTGGCTGCTCCTGTTCTTGTACGTAATGACGCCGACCCCTCTAAGTCGGAATTAGCGGGGGAACCGAGGGGCCTTTACAGAGTAGCCAGAGAGCTTGCACAGCATAATAGTTTTTTATCCGTTGAGGGAGAAACCTATGTTGTTTTTGAGGCTGACGGCATTACGTACGCCGTAGGCCCAGTTACTGCTTCTGGGGTTGGGGTGCCTCCGCTGTTTACGAATTTAACATAATGAGGAACGATTAATGGCTAATTCCTATGGAACATGGTTTTCTACTACGGAGCAGGAGATTCTTGTAGGGCTAGACGTGTACTTGGAGCATGTTGTTGGTTGGTACCGTGTTTTTACTCTAAGCGACACCCCCACTGATCGGCATTACGTTTACCTTTCGGAGGGCGAGGAGAATGATGGCCGCCCAGCGCGGCTAGTGGCCTACGATGCAGTCGCTAACAACCTTAATACTGATTGTCTACATATAGGTGAATTTGATTTTTTAACTGGAGATTACGGCAGTGTTTATCTTGGCGTTAGTAATAATAACCGTTTATCAAACATATCCGGCGGCGGGAGAAACCGCTCTGTTGCCGACAAAGAAAGAGTAATTGTTATTGTTGAGATTAACGCTACGGATAGGTTTAGCCTTTATACCGGAAGAATTAATTCCATTTATAACGCACAGGATGATCCTAATCCCTATATGATTCGGGGGCAACTTTTCTCTGCCGATGGTTGGACGGGGGGACTTAATATTCGCGCGCTTCTTTCCGAAGACACAGAAACTACGCATGTTATACTCTTTCATACAGCAATGACAAACGAAGGTTACCCTAACCCCCGTAATGGTAAGTTTAGCTTTTATAATACTCTCCTTTACTATAATGCAAATGTTTCTTTTTACGAGGTCCGCGGCCAAGTCCGTGGGGTTTTCTATGGCAAGCCGGATAGGATAGGTAATGGGTCCTTTGTTCAGATTGGAGACGATTTTTATTTGTGCCATAAAACAACTAATGAGCTTGATGCGCTGCTTTTAGGACCTGTATCTCAGGACGGGGAGATACCCCAAGATATTGTTCAACAGGGATTTCCGCGATCCCCTTACTTGAAGATTGATTACACTTCACGGGGCTTAGAATTAGAAAGTACTACTAGTGGAACCTTAGCGCTATGGCGCTTCGATACGGGAAATTTAGATGGGTACGTTTACGGATCTGGGAGCACGTTGCCTGTACCGACGTCATACCCAGATGCAACGGGGGCGTATAACCTTACCCCCCAAAGCAGTTTAACAAGCGTTGAAAGTCGGCTTCGCGAGGCAGCGGACTTTAATGGCTCTTCTCATTATGCCTCTGCTTCGGGGGACGCCGCCGCATCAGGTACCTTAAATGGAGAGTGGACCTTTGAGATGGTGTTTAAGCCCGATACAATTCCAACCGGAGGGAACGAAGTTACTTTATTGAGTTACGGGGCTAGCGGGGCAACAGAAGCAGATAATGCTTTGCTGCAGGTTAGTATTACCCCCGCTGTTGGCACTACGCCCGATATTTACAACGTAGAGCGCGGAAACATAAAGGTTTTATGGGAGCACTCTGCGGGAACAGATGTAGATAATGAGACTGCGGGCGACTTCGTACAGCAAAACAGGTGGAATTACCTTGCAATAGTTAAACGCCTTAATGGGGCCACTTACGATTTAGAAGTATGGCACTGTTCCTTTGGAGATTATGTTTCTCCTTCGTTAAAGTTAAGCGTATCGGCCTTGGCCGCTTCTTCCGGTGGCGGCGACTCTAGTTGGTTTGTGGGGGTGGACCCAGCACTTGCTAATTACTATAACGGTCAGATTGACGACACAAGGGTTACGGAAAGAGCCTTAACAGCTTCCGAAATAGCGTCAAACTGCAGCCGTTCCATGGTTTAAAACTATGAATGAGGGGACTATGTAAGTGTCTGAGTTTGGTAAATTAGGCTGGGGTACCGGTAGTTTCGGTACCGCCAGTCCCGCGGGCCAATCTGCTGCTACGACAGAAGCGGAACAGAAAACTTCGTCTTCTGGCTCGGAGCTCGGAGACCCGACAACAGCTTTATCTTCAGCGCACGCCCGAGCACTAGTTAAAACGTATGGGCCGACTGTTGGGTTGCCCGCGGCCAACGAACATATACTTAAGAAAAAATCGTGGGCCCCCACGTTCGATATATTTTCCCGAGAGTTGAACTTTGATTTTTCGAACCTCGGTGTTGTTATCCGTATACGTTTTATGGGTTCCGCCGATTTGTCTGCGTCGATACTTGCGTTTGGTGCCATACAGGAAGGAGACCCGCAAGATTTGACGGCGTCCCTCCAGCCACACCACCTTGATGATTTTGTAGCCGCACTTATAACAGTTCCCGGTGTCGATTTAGGTGGAGTGTTTCAACCAATTCCAGGCTGGGACCTTCCAACAGCGCTCGTTACGATACCAAGTGTTAATTTGGGGGCAATAGGGGGTGGCCACTTCCCCGAAGATATACCAGCTTTGCTCGCTGCTGTTCCTCCCGTAGATTTGCCTGCAGAAATTAGAGGAGGTTTTTCAGACACACTAGATCTAACAGGGGCTTTAACTCAAATAGGGGCTTTCCAAGGGTTGCAGGGTATCGTTCGCGCCGCTATACCCTCACTCGCCGATTTGCAAGCGCGGATTGGAGTTATTAGCCAAGGCGTAGTTGACCTACCAGCAACACTTCAACCCTACCGAAGTGTAGATCTTGGGGCCGCGATAGAGACCCAGCGGGTGTTTGGGGTTCGCGCTCTAATTTATGGTTATGCGCGATTGGTTACCGAAGATATCACAGCATACCTCCGCCGTGTAGATTCGGTAGTTGAGGATTTTCCGGTTGTGCCGCTTAAGGCAGTCGTCAGTACACACACGAGTGACAAGCTTCCTAATTTAACTAAGGTTGCTCGATCTTTCTTTAATAACAGATACGTTTTTGGTACCGTAGGCGCCGGGTTGGTTGTTTTAAATTTACAGCCTGTTTTCGGGGTTTTTCCAGACCTTCATGCTGAAATCATAGGTAGGGATTTTTTCCGAAGTAACATTACTGGGTTTGTTAGGGCGGCTATCCGGGATAATAAGGGTCTTGGGTCGGTTGTTACGTCTGTTGTTCAGTTTACGAATGTACGTAGACTTTTATTGGATTTGATTCCCTTGATAAATATGGAAGGCGACCTTATTCAGGTAGGCGGGTTTCTTCCTGTTCGGGGGTCTATTGCTTCGGTGCACAGGGGCCAAACGACAACGGCAGATGATGCTGGGTTTGTTACTACCGCTTCTACCTACAGGTTTCTTTTGGGAACGACCCAGGGGTTATTTATCCCCCCTCAGGCTGTTTCTCAAATTAGGGTAACGACTTTCCGAAACGTTACCTCTCTCCCGGACCTCCATGCGACTATTGAAGGTTGGCATGAGGCCGACCTTACAGCTTCGCTCAGTAGTTACCCATTTTCTGCTTTAGCGGCTTCTGCAACAGCGTTGGGTGTAGACCACCTAAGCCACCTAACTGCTTTTTTAGCTGCGTTCAAGGCAGCTGATTTGGGAGCGTCACTTACACGCTCCGGTGGGTTTGAACCTTTTGGTGGGAGTATAACGGCCGCTGGTAAGGTGGAGGACTTGTCGGCTTCTGTAGTTTCTAGTATCGACCCCCTAGCTTTTAATGTTGTTTCTGTTTCTACGAAGCCCGCTTTAAATCTTGGGGCTCTGATTAACTACGGCTCTTTGGTTAGTTGTTCACCTACATCGGTTATTTCAGAAATAGGTGCCTACATTAAAACCATTGTTACCGGTACACCAGAAACAATTCAAAGTCTTTCTGCGGAACTTAATGTTTTGCGTGTGGAAGAGGACTTTACTGCGGACATTGTTGGGCGACGTCGAACAAGGGTTAGAATTTTAAGCCTCACGTTCCGTTCTAAAACTAGAGACTCTGGGCGCATCCGCGGTTCAATAACCCCGGTAATCCCTACAGTGTCCAGCGTCTCTGCAGAAATAGTTGGTCTTTTACATGAAGCCAACCTTTTGGCTTCTCTTACGCCCGTGCGTTTCGCTACCCTTAATGGTAGCTTTACTACCACGGAGCAGGTGGTAAATCTTAATACCGGGGAAGTAAAAAGCGTACTTATCTCTTTCCGGTCCCAGGTTAATCTTTATGTTTATGAGGAAGTGACTACTGCTGTTTATGCTACTGATCGCGGAACGTGGGCAATTGATGTGCGTTCTTTAATCAGGGAGGACTCTTTTTTTGACCGCCCCGCAAGCAACCGCGAAGTTAAGGTGGACGCCGGTCTGCAGGAGTTTTATTCTTTGGATGAGGCTATAAGGAACGCAATAGTTTTGCTTTGCGAGCGGCAACAATCAGAGATGGCGGCTTCACTTTCGGCTCGCGGGGCTATCGCTGATTTAGGGGTACAGATCAGTACTATCGCGGCTGATCGTGTTGGGGACCTTAACACTTCTCTAGTGTCCGTACTGAACTCTCCCGATATAACTGCGAGTATTAGTGGCGCACGCTCAAGTTTGATTGGAGTTACAGCTACACTAGTGGCCGGTGTATCTCAAGTATCTGGAAATATTGGTGGATCGGTTTCTGGTAATATTGTCAACGACTTGGGGGCGGAGATTACGGTGTCGTAATTTAACCTTTACTTTGGCGTTTGTTTGTCTTATTTTAGGTATGAACAAACAGATTCAATAACTAAGAGGGTTAGATGAAGTTTACGATTTCCGTGTCTGATTTTCAGTACGCTATGCGTACTGTTAGGGACGTTGTCCCTTCTAGTGGGCCGTTAGCAGAGACTGTCGGTGTATTAATTGACGTCCAGGGGGACCGCGCTGTTTTTACTGCCTATAACCCGGAGGTTATGGCGAAGGCTTCGGTACGCGTCAACGCTTCTCGGGATGGAGAAGCCGTCGTTGACGCTGCTTCCCTTTATGGTGCAATCTCTCATTTTAAACCGATGAGCGACAAGGGGGTAGGAACCTCCGATATTACCGTAGCTTCTGCTCCCCGCTCACGGAAGCTTCACATCACAGCTAAGACTAAATACGCTTCTGGGGTTGAAACGCCGCACAAGCGTGTCTTTTCTTTGAGGAACCAAGAGTTTTTCCCGACGGTCCCTGCGCCCGCTAAGCTTGATAAGACTTTTGAACTCTCGGCTGGCGTATTGATGGAGGGGATAGACAGCGTTTCCTATGCGCTGTCTTCAGACAAGAATCAGGTTATTTTTACAGGTGTTCTTTTCTGTTTACAGGAAAACGAGCTTACTCTTTTTGCAACAAACGGTATTTGTTTGGCTGAGTATGAGGTCCCTGTTTCTTACGAGGGGGATCCCGTCTCTGTTATTCTTCCAGGGGCCTTTGCGTCTAAGATTGCGAAAAGCTTTTTCGACACAGACGTTTTGACGGTTTCTTTGACCCCGAGCATGATGTTTGTGCGTACCCCTAACCTAGTGTTAGGAGGCGCTCTCATCCGGGAAGACTACCCTAACTATAAGGAAGTCCTGCCAGCCCCGGCTAACTTTGCGGTTCTGGATAAGCATATTCTGCTTGATAACTTAATCAATCTCAATTATGAGGCCTCTTCGACCGAAGATAGTCGTGTTACGATGAATCTTCAGGGCGGGGAGGCCTCTTTGCGTTGTGGCCCCTCGGATAACGGCGGCCTTAACGCTGAATTTGAAGGTGAGGCCTCCTTCGACTGTAACCTTAGTCTGTTTGCAGCTTCAATTAAAAATATCTATGGAGACTCCTTGAAAATTGGTATCTCTGAAGATAAGGCACCTCTTCACTTTTCTTCGGATGAGCAATCCCACAGTGGGGCCAAATTGACCTGTGTGTTGGTGCCGCTTTCTGCATAAGCTATGGCACCTTTGCTGGACGGCCGCTCGCTTTTACAAAGGTTGAAGGAGGCAAAAGACCTTCTTCAGGAGCACGGCTATGTTGTGAAGGGGCCCCTTGCCTCGAAGTATAAAGTACAAACGGCTCCCCAGCTAGTTCATTTTTTTTATGATACCCTGGCTCTTTATAACCCTCAGTTTAAGCTTGTGTTTTCAGGTAACCCTAAAGACCGCGCAATAGCGAAGAGGATGATAGAATCACGCACCGAACAGGGCGCTAGTAGGGAACGCGCGGTTGTAGAGTGTTGTGAATTAATAACGTTGCTGTTTAAATACGAGGAGGCACTTGGACTCACCTTTAAAATAACGTCGATGGGTGTTTTGGGGCATGAAAAGATGGCTTGGGTTACAGAGAGGTTATTACAGATTTACGAAGGGGTCAACCGCCAAGTAAGTCAAGAAGAAGAGTATATTTGGTGGCAGTCGCTATATGACCGTCAAGAGCAGGGCGTAGACGAATTTAAATTAGAGAATGCCCGTATAAAAATGGATAAAATACTGGAGCGTTATGCCGAAGAAGAAAAAGACTGAAGTCGTAGAGGAGAAGATGGTTTGTGAATTGGCCGGTGACGGAAGTAAAGCCGTTACTGTTGCCATCAAACAACTTAAGAAGCAGTTTGGTGACGATGTTATTGACTGGTTGGGTTCCCGCCAGCAGGAACCTCATAGTGTTATCCCGACGGGTTCCTTTGGTCTTGATGCTGCTTTAGGTGTGGGGGGTTTTGTCAAAGGTCGTATATACGAACTTTACGGCCCCCACTCTAGCGGGAAGACTACGTTAGCTTTGTCGGCGATCAGAGAAGCTCAAAAGATGGGTGGGTATGCGGCATACGTTGATGCGGAGCACACGCTTGACCCTGACTTACTACGTAAGATGGAAATTGATCTCGATAAAATTGTAATCGTTCAAGGGTACACGGGCGAGGATAATCTTGATCTTGCTAAGACTTTAATAGGAACTTCTCAATTTGACCTCTGTGTTATCGATTCCGTTAGTGCTCTTCAGCCTGCCGCTGAAGCCAACTTGGGGAGTTTTAGTGATAATACCATGGGGCTTCACCCCCGATTAATGTCACGCATGTCCCGCGACCTAACTCCGCGGGTATCACGCTCGAAGACGGCGTTGTTGCTGATTAATCAAATTAGGGCTAACATGGGTGGTTATGGTAATCCAGAAACTACTTCCGGCGGGAATGCTTTACAGCACCACGTATCCGGTAAAATTCGTGTTTCCGGTGGTGCTGTAAAAAGCCGGCAACTTAAGAACAAGCAGGGAGATGTCATAGGACACCGCGTTACTTTTGAGGTTACCAAAAATAAACTCGCCCCTCCCTTCCGCTCTGCGGATGTGGATCTCATTTACGGCAGCGGCTTTAACAAAGTAGGTGAACTTATAGACCTCGGGGTTGACATGGGTTTTGTGGATAAGGCTGGGTCTTGGTACAGTTATGGGGATACCAAGCTAGGCCAAGGACGCGAGGCGTCTATCGCTTTACTCGCCGAAAACGATGAGATACGTGAAAAGCTTGCAGCGGAAGTAAAAATGTTGTTGGGTTTCGGTGAGTAAACTTTGCGACCAGGTATTAGGAACTGTTCGTGAGCTTTTTCCCGGGCTTCTTATTAAAACGGAAGAGTGTGTTTACTATGGTAACCAGAGGCTGTTTATCGATATTTTTTTACCGCAACTGGGAGTTGTAATTGAGGTTCACGGTAGGCAACACGATGAGTTTGTGGAGCATTTTCACGGAGATTCTCGTGGATTTAAAATGTCCCGCCATCGGGATAGGCTCAAGGAAGAGTGGGCCGCGGAAAAAGGCTATACTATGGTATCCCTTAGGGAGAAGGATCTCCCTATTTCCCCTACAGGGCTTTTGGAGAAGATAGATGAGTCAGGAGATTTTTAGGAAAGTTTGCCTTTTTTCGGAGGAGATGCAGTTGCATTACGCTGCCCCTAATAGAGATCTTATTACGGAGATAATGCAGTTTAATGCTGCTGAGCTGTCGTCCCTCTCGTCGGAACAGCTGTATTCTTATGTTTTTGTTTTAGGGCAGTACTTGGTTACTCTCCAGTATAACGAAAATCTAAAGAATGTTGAGCACAAGTTGGCTCAGAAGGCCTACGAGTTTGAGCTGAACTCGGTAAAGTTCAAACGAAGTGACGTTGTAGGTAAAACCGAGAAGGAGCGTAATAATTGGCTTTTGATAAACATTCCCCCACTTAGGGAAACCCACGATTCTGTCTTGACGTTGGAGGCAGAGAAAATGCTGGTTGATGGTATGGTGCGTGCGGTTGACGGTTTGTTGAACGCCCTTAAGAAAGAAATCTCTGGCCGGCAAGCGGATTAAAGTGGAACTAACTAAAGAGAAATTCTCCGATAGGGGCAGCGAGAGGATGGTTCTTTCTCTCGCATTGCGGAGGCCGGACCTGCTCATTGATGTTTCGGCAAAGCTACAAGAACACGATTTTCTTTCAGGAAACCACCGAGCACTATTTTCTGTACTTAACTCTTTGTACGAACAGGGGGTTAAAAGCTTTGATTTGATGGGCGTCGTCAATGAGGCCACTTCTCAAGGGGTGATTGATCTCGTAGGGGGGCCGGAATATGTAGATGCTCTTAAATCCAACCCCGTAGACAAGTCCAACCTACCAATATACTTAGATAAAGTATTAGAGTGCAGTACAAAGTACCAACTGTACAGGGAAGCTGAATACATTCAAGGAGATATTTTAGCCAACCTTGGGACGTCTGAGGGAAATGTGGACGCCGGCAGTTTACTGGCCCGCGCTGAGTCGCGCGTGCTCGACATTTCTATGGGCTCCCGTCAAATTGAAGAGGCGGAGGATTTGGGGAGTAACCTCCGAACTCTTCTAGAGGAGAAGGCGGCCAACCCCGTGGACGTGATGGGGCTATCTACCGGGTTCCCCCTTCTGGATAAAGCAATCAACGGCTTGATGCCTGGATCTCTAACGGTAGTGGCCGCAAGGCAAAAGGGAGGAAAAAGTACCCTGCTGCTTAATATGGCTGCACACATAGCTTACGACGTGGGAGTTCCTGTGTTGTACATCGATACCGAGCTTAGTAAGCAAGAAGTACAAATGCGTCTTGTTTCCCACCTCTCCGGGGTACCGGAACGTCTTGTTACAAATGGTAGGTTTATTGAGAACAACTTTTTTGCTCAGAACGTTTGGCGTGCCTGTGAGCTCGTAGAAAAGTCTCATTTATACCATAAGTACATGCCTGGTTTTTCTATGGACATGGTTAAGAGTATGGTGAGAAAGTTTCATGCTCGTGACGGAATAGGTGCTTTCTTTTTTGATTACATTAAGGTTCCAGAGGTTTCGGGGGCCGAGGCCATGAAGGAGCACCAGCTCCTTGGTAATATTTCTACGGGATTGAAGGATTTAGCAGGCCAGCTTAACATACCTGCGGTGGCCGCGGCCCAGATTAAGAGGGGGGATACAACTTCCCCGAAAACTAGGTTTCACGATACTGATGTCGCGGACTCCGATAGGATTGGTCGCTACTGTAATAATCTTTTTGCTATAGGGCAGAAGTCTAAGAAGGAAATTGAGGAAGATGGTTTTTCTTGCGGTACACACAGGGTTCAAGTTTTATTGGCTCGCGCAGGAACCCCAAGCTATCACGGTATAGACCTTCATTGTGATTTGCCCACACTTACTATGCGCCAGGCGGAGCACCAATCTTACACTGTTACGTTTAATCAAGACCAGGGGGAGAGTTTTTAGTGTCGACCATTATTTTCGCTTTGTTGTTTACAGCAATTGTATTTGGTCTTATTATGTTCGTACGCAAGTACCCGTCGGTTATAAAATACACAGCATTCTTTTCTTGGGTTGTTCAGGTTGTCCGTGTAACAGTAGACCATTGGGGTTTTGATAAGAAGTACAGCGACCAGGCCGTGTTGGCTTCTCACTATTTTTCACTGGCTAGTACTGCTGCTGTAAGTGGGGACCTTCGGGAAGTCCGCCGACGTGTTGCTTCTCTAGTCTCTTTTTCTTACCGCAGGTTTTATCCCCTGGGCTCTTGGACGGAAGAAGACGAGCGTATCTCCGCCGCTGCGTATGTAGCGTTAGTTAACCACCAAAATATTAGAGATGTGGCTACGTCTTTAGAGCGCAACTATAGAAACATTGAGGTGAGGAAAGCTACTTATTTGGCTATCGATGTTTTAGGCGAACTTGTTGATTTGAGTGACGACCTTGGGCAGGAATATTTTCAGCACTTAATTTATGGCATTAACAAGAGTTTGGTTCTTATTAAGGAAAACGGAACCGACAAGAAGAGCCTGAAGAAGGTTACGTCCACACTATTCAGGGTTTATAAACTTAGTCGAGCCTACCGCCACTTGAGGTCCCTTGACGAGATGACCGAGAAAGAGTTTTATGAGAAAATTAACGGCATTTTTGATTCTTTGTCTCGTATGTTTGACTAGTGGTTCTGTTTTTGCGGACGACAGGTGTAAGGAAGATCCTCGTGTGTGCTTTAACGGCTTTGAAGACGACGGTACGATTATCCCTAAAGACCCCAAGGTAAAGCGTACTTTTTCAATTCCCCCAATTAAAGCTGGTTTTGTGGTCGACCTACACCATCGGGACATTCTCCCCCACATCTCTATAGAGCTTTTAGATTTTACGTTACCTTATGCTGGAGACTTTGCCCTTGATGTTGGTGTCGCCACGAGCCGTGTGATGTTTGTATTTGTTTGGGAAGTTATACCGATTGTTAAAATAGGTCCCTCAGTTTGGGCCGGCTATAACGTTCGAGAAAACGCACCTGCATTCGGACTTGGGTTCTCGGTATTGGATTTTTAGATTTGCCTTTTCTTAGCGACGAAGCAAAGCAGCTGATTAGAGATGCGACAGACGTAGAGTCTCTTCTACGTACTCTTGGGTTTAATATCAGCCGAACCACCGGCTCTGAGGTGCGCGCGCCGTGTATACTTCACGGAGGTGACAACCCAACAGCCTTTAGCGTAAGGCTGGACACAAAAAAATGGCGTTGTTTTACGAAGAAGTGCGAGTTAGACGGATCCGGCCGGTCCGATAATGACCTTATTGCTTTAGTTCGCAGAATTACCGGGCGTAATTTTGTTGATGCTGTGCAGTTTTTAGCCGAGGCCGCAGGTTTAAATATGGACCTGCAAACGATGTTTGTCGAGGATACTGACGAATACCGACGTCGCCGAGACTCCGCGAGCTACATCAAGGCAATAGGGCGTATAGGCAACCGAGCCCAACTTCAACAGCAGCTATCGGAAGAGCAAGTTCTAGGTTATGTGGAAGTGCGGGACGATTACTTCGTCCGCCAGGGCTTCCAGGAGGAGACTCTAGCCCTCTTTGAGGTGGGGTCGATGACGGATCGCCGCGGCGTCCCCCGGGCCACAGTTCCCATTAGGGAGGCTTCCGGACTCCTAGTGAGCCTAAGTGCTCGTCGCACTGACTGCGATTCGGAGCCGAGGTACTTATTAGAGTATGAGTTTCAGAAGGGCCGCGTACTTTACAATATGCACCGTGCTTTGGCTACGGGAGAAGATACTGTTATTGTGGTGGAGGGGTTCAAGGCCCTTTGGGCTCTACACGAGGCTGGGTTTGATAACGTAGTGGCTTGTATGGGAGCCAATATGAGTCCCGACCAGGTATTCGCCCTGTGTGCCTCTGGGTTTAGGAACTGTTTAATCCTTTTTGATGGGGACAAAGCTGGAGTTTCGGGGGCAAAGGCAGTCAATAAAAAGTTATCTAATCACTTTAACCTTTCCACCTTAATGTTGCCGGATGAAAAGTCACCAGACGATTTTGATAGAGTAGAATTGAACGATTTAGTATTGTTATTTTTGGAATCATTTTAAGGAGTAAGTATGTTGCAAGGAAATAATTTCGTTGAGCTTGTTGGTTTTATTAAGTACCCGGAACTTCGTGAGACTCGTAATGGAAATAGTCACTTTCAGGGTAAAGTAGCTGTGCCCTCCTCATATAAGGATTTTAAAACCGGTGAGCAGAAGGATACCCAGCGTTACATTAAAGTTTCCGCGTGGGGGGACCTGGCTCAGGAGCTAAGTACCCTTCAGGACGGCACCCCCGTTAGGATACAGGGTATTTTTAACGAGCGTTCCTATGACGGTAACTGCAAATCGTGCGGTAACGCCGAAAAGAAGTATTGGACGGACGTTCTTGTAAATAACTTTGTAGTTGTGGAGGCGTAAGGTGCCCGAGCAGGGAACGACACCTCCGGTTTACCTCCCCGCACGGCCGTATGCGTTCGAGTTTACATCTGAGCTTGAATACATTACGGTCCCCCTTCGGGGGGAGTACCCCAAGAGTACAGGGAGGGCGGGGACATATGATATATCACCTAAACCGGGGGTAGTGCTGTTTGGGGTTCTTACTGAGGTTCTTTTTTACTTCCGCAGTTACCCCAAGTTGAGCGACCAGGAAAGATTTACTATTTTTGGTTTAGAAATTGAAGATGACCAAATAAGTGTAGTTGGTCGTAGTGTAAAGTTTTTGGAGGTTTAGATGCAGTCGGCGCTTCAATCGAGGTCTAAGGTAAGAGCTGAAGTTAATTTTATAGAAGACGACATTGTTTGCCCCCTTTGTGAGTCTTATAATATCGAAGAGGGTATGCATAGAAATGAATGTTTTACTTGCGGGGTTACGTGGAAGGTTATAGGGACGAGTAAATAGATATGGGTTATTACGAGGCACTGGGTGTTGCTAAAACGGCTACACCGGAAGAAATCAAGAAAGCTTACCGGAAGCTTGCACTTGAGCACCACCCAGATCGTAATGGTGGGGCTAAGGAAGCAGAAGAGAAGCTTAAAGATATAAATGAAGCGTATTCTGTTCTTTATGACCCTCAGAAGCGTCAAAGTTATGACCGTTTCGGGATGCGGGATCAGAGGAGACCCTCCCGCCCTCCTCCCGATATGGCTGACTTTTTTCGGCGAGCGGGGTTTGGTGGTTTTGGCCCCCAGCAACAGAACGCCGCCGTCCGGGGAGGTGACGTGCATTTAACGCTTTCCGTTAAGCTTTCCGAGGCTGTTTTAGGTGCAACGCGTACAATTAATTTTACTTTAAGTGAAGCTTGCGGCGACTGTAGTGGTGCAGGAGCTACGGAATTTGATATTTGTTCTGATTGTAAGGGCACTGGACTTGTTAGTGTTCAACGCGAACAACTTATAATTAATTCAACTTGTAGGGCTTGCGGCGGCGTAGGAAAGTTTGCGCTTAATACCTGTAACGGCTGCTCAGGTAAAAAAACCGTTAAATCCCCGCGCAGTTTACAGGTAGCTATTCCTGCGGGCATTAAGCACAACAGGCAGCTGGCTTTTCAGGGTCAGGGGTGTCGTGGGGTTAATGGCGGCCCCCCGGGGGACGTCTTTATTTCTATGGATGTGGGGTATCCTAAAAATTTAACGGAAGAGCAAAAAGAGTTTTTGCGGGGGTTAGATAGTGAAGAACGTTAGTTCTGTTATTCTTGCTCTTGACGTCTCGAGCAGCAGTACGGGATATGCGGTTCTTCGTTCCGGTCGTTGGCGTAACTTGGATAAGAACTACGGTTTAATAAAGATACCGACGACGCATTCTTTACCAAAACGGTTGGTTTTATTTCGCAATGAGTTGCACGCTTTAATCAAGCGAATAAAACCGACCCACGTTATAATTGAGGATGTTTTTAGCGGGCGCAATGCTGCCACTATGAAGTTACTTGCACGGTTTAACGGGGTGGCGATAGAGCTTTGTCGCCGCACACTACGCCGCGACCCACAGGTTGCCCTCACCGCTACAGTCAGAGCGGGTATTGGTTGTGGCCGGGGAAAAAGAGACGCTTTTGATTACATAAGTAAGCGTTATAGGCTTGATTGGTCGTTCAATAAAATGAACGATGTTACAGATGCTCTGGTGCTTGCTTTATATGGGTACCAGACGTTAAAAGAGGTATAGACATGAGAGAACGGCCACTATCTGCGTCCAGCGTTAAGACTTTTTTGCAGTGCGCGCTTAAATATTTTTACAGGTACGAGGATAAGAAGCCCCGCTTGGGTAAGACTGCCCCGTTAGCTTTTGGGATTGCGATGCATGAGGCCCTTGAGTTTCTACACACGCGTGTTTCAGAAACTGGAGTTCCCCCAACCCCTGCGGATTACGAGTCCGTTATGAAGGTTTTTATGGACTCCGCGACTCAGTGTGGGTTGGCGGAGTTGGATACTTATCAGGAAGGTAAAAACCTTCTGATGGAACGTCTTGACAGCATCGACGCAAACGAGAAGGTTGTTGGGTTGGAATTAAAGTTTAATCTTACTACCCCTAAAGGTACTCCGTTCTTAGGAAGTATTGATAAACTCATAGAGTTGGACCCCGAGACCATTGTGATTGTTGACTACAAAACGTCTCGTTTTGCGATGCCTCAGGCAGAAGCCGATAGCGATATTCAGCTGTCTATGTACGACCTCGCAGTTAGTATCATGTATCCTCAGTACACTACGATAATCAGCGCCTTAGATTATTTACGGTTGTCTGAGGTGATGACAACCCGTACACCCGAGCAACGTGAGCTCTTTGTTAACTTTCTCGATTCTGTGCATGAGCAGATCTGTTCAGCCACAGAAGATGATGTTTCGGCAAACATCAATATCTTTTGTGCTTGGTGCGATTTTAAAGGGTTTTGTCCGGACTACCGCACTGTTGTTGAGGACCCGAAACTTTTACTTCCTCCACCGGGAGAGTTAAACGATCGTGATTTTGTGGCAACCTGGGATCTTTTGGCCTCGGCGAAGAAGACAATAGACGGCCGCCAGCGGGAGTTAAAAGCAGAGTTGTATGAGCGCTTGAAGGCTACGGGAATTGTTTCTGGTGAAGGCCGTGAGCTTTATAAGACACAAAGTTCTCGTATGTCGTATGACTCTAAGACCGTGTTTGAGGTTGTTGGCCCAGATAAATTTGTGGGGATGGCCTCTGTTAACAAATCGGCTGTAGACAGGTTTTTACGGGACAACCCGCAGCACATGAAGGCTATCGAAGACACCGCGTCTTTTTCGTTTATGTCCCCTTCTTTCCGCGTTAGAAAGTCCAAGTAGGCGCTTAACAAAGTTCCGGTTAGTGTCTTATATTAAGGGTGTAGGTTTATACATGACAGACAATAAAAAAATTAAATTGCTATTTTATGGAGATGCCCCAACGGTTGCGACTGGTTTTGGTACAGTATCTCGTAATATCCTTACGGGGCTACAAGCTACCGGCAAGTATGAAATATTTGTCTTGGGGGTTAACTACTGGGGCGACCCTCACCCCTACCCGTTCCCCATTTGGCCTGTCGGGGTGGGCAGTAAGGACCCGTACGGGCGCCAACGCGCGCTGAATATGATGGCACGTGACTTTGATTTTGATGTTCTTTTTCTGTTTCAAGATTCATTTATTATCGAGTCCTTCATGCGTGAGGGGTTGGCCAAGTTAAAGAAAGTAAAGAATTTTTTGACCGTATGCTACTACCCAATTGACGGACCGCCGAAGAAATCTTGGGTGGATTGTATGGCTCAGTTTGAAACCCCTGTGACGTACACTGAGTTTGGCAAACGCGAATCAATTTTGGCCTGTCCCGAAATTGCTAAAAAAATTCGAGTTATCCCCCACGGGGTCAATGTTAAGGATTTTTACCCCCTCCCCCAGAAACATGTAACCGCATTTAGAGAGCAATACTTTGGGAGGCACGGGTCTAAGTTTATTGTTACGAATGTAAACCGTAATCAACAACGCAAGGATATTCCACGAACGCTGTTAGCATTTAAGGAGTTAAAAAAGCTCCGGCCTAATTCTGTTTTGTACCTGCATATGGCACCGAAGGATCAAGGTTGGGACCTCCCGGAGGTTATAAAAGGGGTTGGTCTTACGTTAAACGAGGATGTTTTACTTCCTGGTGATAATTTTGGCCCCAACCAGGGGTTTCCTGTTGAGGTAGTTAACCAGATATATAATGCTTCTGACGTTGTGATGTCTACTACCTTGGGAGAAGGCTGGGGGCTAAGTACTGTTGAAGCCATGGCCTGTGCTGTTCCTATTGCCTTCCCTAGAAATACCGCAATCACTGAGATCGTCGGTGAAGACCGTGGTTGGTTAGTAGATTCTGGGCGTACTCCCGATGATTACACCGTGTTGCCACATGATAATGAAGTGCTGCGCCCCACTACTAGCACTACCGGTATGGCTGAAGCACTAGTAGAGATCCACGACAATACGGATGAGGTAAAGCGCAGGGTTAAGAAAGCTTATGAGTGGGTAACGTCCACTTTAGTTTGGGATGAGCACATTGTTCCTCAATGGGATAAACTTATTATGGGTGCCGTATCTGATTGGGTTAAGGCGCAGTCTGGAAAACAAGGTGGAGTGATAGCCGCCGAGGACCTGTAACAGTGAAGGGGATAAAATATATTGCCCCCTACAGGGACCATAGCGGTTACGGGGAGGCATCTAGAAACTATATCTTGGCCCTGGACCGAGCGGGGGTACCCATAACAATAGAGCCCCACTGCTTTGAAGTGTCGCCCCCACCGGTGGGTACCCTGGAAGAACAGGCCATTATTCTTAGTTTAGAGAATAAACATATTGATTTCGATGTTGTTATAATTCATTTGACCCCAGACCTGGCCCCGGCGCATGCCGCAAAATACACGGATAAGTACGTTATTAGTTATACCGTGTGGGAAACATCCGCCCTGCACCCAATATGGGCGGGGGCCTGTAATGGCGTCGATGAGGTTTGGGTTCCTTGTGACTGGAATGTGCGGGCGTTTAAGGGTTCTGGGGTAGTTAAGCCGGTGCTGAAAATTCCGCACGGTATCGATCCTGAAACGTATACAAATACGGATCAAAGCCTTTTTTCTATCCCTGGGGTGAGCCCAGACACCTATGTTTTTTATTCGATTATGCAGTGGAATTCCCGTAAGAATCCCGACGGTTTGTTGCGGGCTTACTTCAACGCGTTTACTCAGGAAGAAGACGTTAGATTAGTTTTGAAGGCCTATGTTGGTCGGGGGCTTTCCCCTCAAGAGGAAATGTCGCAGTTAAAAGAGATGATCCTGAAGGTAAAGCGCGACATGAACCTCTCTAGTTTCCCAAAGATGAGTTTGATCACGACCATCCTATCGACAGAGCAGATGCGGGCTTTGCATTTGTACGGAGACGCGTATGTTTCTCTTACTCATGGGGAGGGGTTTGGCCTTACAATGCTTGAGGCGGGCCTTGCCGGCAATCCTGTTATTGCCACAGGTATGGGCGGGAACATGGAATATATGACAGAGGAAAACAGTTACCCTGTCTCCTTCATGTGGGACTATGTTGCTGGAATGGGGGGGTTCAACCCTTGGTACCTGGGGGAGCAGCAGTGGGGCCGGCCGAGTTTAGTTGAAGCTTCTGAGTTAATGCGGCATGTTTATGAAGATAGGGCCGACTCCAAAAATAAAGGAGATGCACTGCGAAGCCGTATTCGCGCGGAGTTTAGTTGGGATATTGTTGCTCAAAAAATGTTGTCTCGTTTAGAGGAGTTGTAAGTAGTATGGACAGGCTGCCTATTTCTTTATGTACGTTTGTTAAGAACGAGGAAAAAAACCTCCGTGACTGTTTGGAGACGATGCGGCCTTTAGTCAGTGAGATAGTGGTTGTTGACACCGGGTCTAAGGACCGCACTGTAGAGATTGCTCGTAAATACACTTCCCGTGTTTACGAGGTGGTGTTTAATGACTTTGGTCGTATTAGAACCCTTACTGCTCACCTAGCGACACAGCCTTGGGTATTTATGCTAGATGCAGACGAGAGGATTGATTCTAACGATTGGCCCTTGTTTGCTAGTTTGATTAATCAACCTGTGGGAGTCACCGGAGACGATATGGAGCGAGAAGAGAGCGGGGATGTCGTCATTGATTCGTGGGCCCTTCCTCGTAAACGGTGGGCGGATAAATGGCGCCGACAACAGGTAGATGTGAAGTCCTATCCTGATTGGCAGGTTAGGTTATTTAGAAACCACAACAACCGTCCTAAAATACGGTATCGCCGTCGGGTGCACGAAACTATCTCTGGGTGCATTCGTACGGAATTTTCGGCGCCGGGCCCCACTATCCACCACCATCAGAATATTGAAAAAAGCGAAGAAGCGCTTAAACAGCGGGCTATTCTCTACAGTAAGTTGTACAGAGACGACTTGGCCGAGGGCGTAGAGCATAATGAGCCCCCTTTCATAGCAATTGATGCGGTGTAATTAAATGGTTAGCACGGTACGAGACATATGTAAGTTTATCGGTGGGGCTGTTGTAGGCCCCCCTGTATGTGTGGAAACGGGCTGTACCTATGTTTGTGCTGAGGGGGACGAGAAGCATACTACAACTAATAATCTTTATGAGCACGTGTGTAAGGGTAGGTTTGGCTATCTCTTTTCGTTTGATGTTGATGCTGTTCATATTGAGTTTGCTAAGGGGCTTTTGCCAAAAAATAACCGAGCCAAGTTTATTTTGGGGGACAGTGTCCGGCAGTTGAAGAGTTGGGCGGGCGGGTTAAGCTGTCCTTGGGTAGATATTTTATGCCTCGATTCGAAAGAGTTCGATGAGGATCATATGGTTAATGAGTACAACGCTATAAAGCACAAGTTAATGCCGCGCCACTTTGTTCTTGTGGACGATATACATAATCCTAATTCAGTTAAATATGTAAAAATGGTTCCGCTCTTAAAACAGTTGGATTACAATTGTGTAGAAGTACCCACTCCTACGGGCATGCTTGTGGCAACTAAAGGGTATTTTCTCCCATGAAGGTAACTGGAATACTTAGTATTAGTAATGGGGCGGGTTTGCATTACCCTTACTCCGTGGTCGTACACAGTCTTCAAAGGATGTGCGACAATGTTATCGTTGGGGTGGACCCTAACTTTCCTGTAGACCGTCAGACGTTAGAGAGGGTTGATCTGGGAGGCGTAGAGATTGTTGATTCTCCCTGGGACCGTACTAATAGAAATGCTGGCAGTGAGATTGCCATCCAAATGGACGCGCTAGTTGAGTCGGCAGGGAGTAGGGGTTCAGATTGGGTTGTTGTTATGCAGGCCGATGAGCTCTTTCATGATGAAGATTTTGGCATGCTTCGTACCTTTATGGAACGTTCTCCGAAAGTAACAGGGTTTCTTACTAAGCGCCTGTATTTCTGGAAAGACCTTGAAACGGTACGTACAGATTGGAACGCGGAGTTGGTCCGCGTATTCCGTCCCGGGACATATTCATTTATGGCAGAGGGTACCGATAGGGCCGGAATGTACTCAGGCCAAACGGCGCCCGGCGAGGAAAGGGCCCTTCCTTATCCCATCTACCACTATAGTCGTGTGGATTCCCCCAAGGTTATCAGCCGTCGGGTTAGAAATCTGGACTCCTTCTTTCACACCGAGGGCGCTTTGATTCCGCAGGACGAGTTACCTGAGTACGATTTTGTTATGCGCGAATACGATAATTTCAGTAAATCGGGGTTTCCAGCTGAAGTGAAGGGAAAACTTGAAGAGTTTTATGGTACCCACCCAATAGGTATAAAGGAGTGGTACAATGTCTAGTATAGAGTGGCCAGAGTTTATTGTAGCTACGGGCGAAAAGCTTTTAAGATTTAGCGAGGGTACATTTCATATCATTGAGGAAGGTCGCGGAGTTTACTACGGTATATCTTGGAGCCCTTCTTATATGTACTGCCATCGCCGTAATGGTCCTCGGCGTCTTGGGGGAACCGGGGAAATTGTCCGGTATTCCCCCTCATACGAATTTGTGGATATTATTCCAGGTTATTTTCCTGATGCTCACCAAGTTTTTTACCAGGGAGGCAAGATATATGTGACCTCCACCAGTAGAAATGCTATTGGGGTTGTTAATGAGGAGACGGGAGAAGTAGAGTTTAAAAACTGGACAGCATTTGATCACGATGTAAACCATATAAACTCCGTCTGGTTTGATGGTGATAATTTTTGGGTAGGCATGCACAACTATGCTGAAAAGGAAGATTCTATTTTTGACACAAGTCAGGTGGTTTGTGTAACCGCAGATTTTTCGTCGGTGTTATGCTCTATTAAGATTGGAGTAGGGCTGCATAATGTGTTTGTTGACGGAGACACTTTGTATGTTTGCAGTTCTGCAGATGGTAAGCTTATAGCCTACGATTTGCCTACTGGTAAGATTGTAAAAGAATTGTATGTGGGAGAGTGGTTGCGCGGAATTTCGGTAACAGACGACTATTTTGTTCTGGGGGCCTCTGCTACACTACCAAAAGATAAGAGACTAGAGGGCGACGCGAGCGTTTATTTACTCGACCGCAATTTAGAGGTGTTAGATAGTATGATTATTTCTGGTTGCGGTCCCGTATATGATTTACGTGTTACAGACAGACCAGATTTTGCTCACAACCTCATACCTTTCCCTTGTACTGAAAAGATATCTTAGAGGACTCGGGGAAAACGTGACAGATTACGAGAAGAAATTTACCTCTACAGGCATTAAACTTTTGCAGCATTTAGATCGTCTACAAGAATTCCAGGCGGGCGAATCTGTGCGCCCTATCACTTTACATATCATGCCTGAAAGTAATTGTAACCTTAGATGTTCTTTCTGCTCCGTTGTTAAAAGGGCAACACAGGAGAGATTGGACTTTGAGCTGGTGTCTGCTACAGTACGCCTATTACATGCTCGCGGTTTGCAAGGTGTTGTTCTCAGTGGTGGCGGTGAACCCATGCTGTATCCCCAGTTTAATGATTTGTTGTCTCTCTTTTTTGATTTGGGGCTTAAGGTGGGGTTGATAACAAATGGTACTTGCTTTAAGCGCGCCGAACCAGCTTTGTTGAAGCAGTTGTCTTGGGTGAGGGTGTCCATTAATGTTCTCGATTATGTGGAGGAGGAAAAGCTTTACATCCCTCAGTTTGGTGCCGAGACGGTGTTCGGTTTGAGTTATATTGTCTCCCCGGACATGGAAGAGGATTCGTTTGAAAAAATTATTAGATTTGTAGACAAACACGATCCAAAGTATGTTCGGGTAACTGCGGACTGCATGCTTCGTCGCGACGACTTGGAAGTTGAGCACCAACGTGTACGGGAGCTGGTAGAGGGTCTTAATGACAGTAGGTTTTTCCATCAGTATAAACAACACGGCACCCCCAGAAAATGTTATCTAGGGTACTTTCATCCCATTCTGTATTGCGATGGTTATATTTATCCTTGCGATTCTTTAGTTTTGAATGGCGCTAACCAGGAGTTCAGTAAAAAGTGGCGGTTGTGTAAGGCTGAAGATATTGTGGAAACCTTGTATAGTAGTGATGCTTTTTCCTCTTTGGTTGATACTCAGAAGTTGTGTGATGCCTGCGTATGGGAAGGGCAGAATGAGTTTTTGTGTTCCGTTGCAGACGAAGATGTTACTCATTTGGAGTTTATTTAATGTCCGGTAAGGTTTTCGACGCCGATTATTTTGAGCGCGGCCCGGAAGCTGGGGTGTCTTGTTACACTCGGTATCGTTGGTTGCCTTACAAGACGATCCCGGTAGTAATGACTTACATAGATTATCTTGGCATTGACCGCGGAGCGTCTGTTTTAGATTTTGGATGCGCTAAGGGTTTCTATGTTCGGGCTTTTCGCCTTTTGCATCGAAACGCGTGGGGTTGCGATTTGTCAGCTTATGCTCTTTCTGAGAGCGACAAAAAAACTCGACCTTACCTTGGTCTTTGTACCGACGATGTCCCTGTTCCGTTTGAGCGGGATTTTGACTATGTTATTGTCAAAGATGTATTTGAACATATGTTTGAGGATAGTATCAAAAAGGTACTCGAACACATTAAAAAGTGTTCTCCAAAAAAGATTTTTGTTGTTGTTCCTCTGGCGGAAGGTGGTAAGTATATAATTCCGGAAGATGAGTTGGACGCTACCCACATCACACGGAAGAATAAAGAAGAGTGGATCTCTTTTTTGGAAGAATGCGGGTGGCAGCTAGATATGTTTTCGTATAGGGTCCAAGGGCTGAAGGATCACCAAGCAAAGCATGCCCGTGGCGTTGGGTTTATTACCCTTGTACAAGGAGAATAGATGAAGATTCTAGTCAATTGTTGTGGGTATTTTTCTGACGGTTTAGATACTCCTACTCGCGGTGAAGGCCGTTGGACTCAAAATATAGCACGGTTTTTGAGTGAAGTCGGGCATGATGTTTATGCTTGCACTGGGGGCACTGTCGTCCATGGTACTGGAAGGCCTTCTCCTGCAAAACTGGTGGAGCTTCCAGAAGCAGTTAGGAACGGGCCTTACGATATGTACTTTGACTGCTGCTGGACAGCAGGAAAAAAACCTATGGCCCCCGCAAAAAAATATTTTCATGTAACGTGGTGGCCCGAGGCGCGGTTTTTTAGTGAGGGTTTACCGGAAAATCATTATGTATGCTACTTTTTAAATACTGTTAGGCATTTGTTTACAGATAGAAACATAAATGTAAATGTTGATCGGACTTTCTTTCTGCCGACACCTTACTGTAAGACCATGGCCGAGCCTGCCTTTGATAATAATGGATTGCTTTGGTGTAGTAGAATATTTAAACCCGAAGAGCACCCAGGCCGCCCTAGTATAGAGGAGAATTATCGTTATGGACAGATTGTATTGGATATTGCGGGGGAACTTATAACAGAGTTCCCAGATTTAATACTAACGGGTTTATATAAGGATTTTTCGGCCGACTTAAAGTTTCCCAAGTCTGTACTGCATAATCTAATTCCTTACCATGCCTTTTTGAAGCTTCTCCAACGTACTAAATTGTCCTTACCGGTTCGTATGCAGAGTTGTATTTTTGACTGCACGGCTGCCGGTGTCCCGTTCCTAGCTTGGGAGGACACCCAGTTACCGGGGCAGGAGTTTATTGATGTGGCTAGAAAACACGGGGTTCTGATTGAAAAAGGTGCTAGCAAGGATAGAGTAAAGGAAGTTATTCTGACTCTTTTGACAAACAAAGAAGTTTATACTATGTATACTAAGGACATGCAGTACGTACTTCGACACCATACGGAGGGCGAAGTTCTTAAGTGTTTTCAGCACATAGTCGATAGTGTGTTTTAACTTTTATTTAAGGGCTTTCAAATGAGCAAAGATTTTACAATAGTGTCTCATGAGGAGACTGTACAAGATAAGAAAGAGTTTAACCGGCGCCACCCTGAAAGTATGCACCAGGTTTATTTTCATGATAAAGCGGAGTTGAATTCTGTTATACGTTCTCTTCATTTTTTAGTAAACACTCAGAACGGCATGGATGTTGACGATTATGTAGTTGGTGCGGATGCCCCCGTGTATAAGTATCTGAAGAATGATTTGCAAGACAAAACAGTTCTTATTGTCGGGACGGGCACGGGGCGGGAAATGAAAACCGCTCGTGAGCTGGGGGCTAGTCGCGTGGAGGGCACTACTTTAGGTTCTAGAAATGCGGCTTTTGCTAAGGAAATGGTAGGAGAAAGCCCAACATTGTGCGATAATCACGCAATGCCGTGGGAGCGGGAGACCTTTGATGTCATTGCGGGTTTTCAGATAATGGAACACTCTTTTATGCCTGTGGTTTTTCTTCTGGAGTGCAACCGCCTTTTAAAAACCGGTGGTTCAATTTGTATGGAAACCCCTCCGGCTAAAACAATCTCTTTAGATAGCTGGTTGCACCATGTTATTTGCCCAACCGGACGCCAGCTTTGCTATCTTTTTCAAAAAACAGGATTCAAGCCTGTAGAGTTCAACGGTACGGACATATCAAACATTAGCATAGACGAAGAAGACGTACCTGGACTTGATGACCCAGAAGTTATGGTTTATGTTAAAGCCATTAAGCAAGATCCTCTTACGTATGAACGCCGGGATATGTTGAGGTTCTATCATATTCTTAATGGCAATGAGTTTGTTTATTAAGGTTTATTATGGACGGTAAGATTATTTTTTGTCAGATGACGCAGAACCGCTTAGCAGAAACTAAGGCTTGTGTAGAGCGGTATTTAAATTACGTAGACGAAGTTGTTGTTGTAGATGGCGGCTCTGTAGATGACTCTATCTTTTATTTTCGCAACTGGGCTCAGGAAGAACCCCGCCTTCATTTTCATGTGATTCCTTGGAAAGACAAGTTCTACGAACAGCGCACCAATTATTTGAGGTTAGCGGATAAGCTAGCTAAACCAGGGGACTATTTACTGGTGTCTGACCCCGACGAGTTGTTTGAAATAAAACTGCTTGAGCATCTTCCTAAGGTAGCTGATTACCTTGAAGCTAACAACTTTAACGTTGCCTGTTTCCAAAGTCGCTCTGTTACAGCGAAGGGTGGAAAAAGGGTCCATGAAAATTTGGATGAGTATTGGAAGCATTTATTTTACCGCTGGGAACCAAACATGTGTTATGTAGGTAATCCCCACGAGACTCTTATTATACCCAGTCAATTTCGTGCTGTTAATTTTAATTTAGTCTACGAGCACATCAAGCAGGAAAACGTTACCTGGCACCGCGGAGCAAGGAACTTTTTTGTATGGGGTGTTGGAAGAAACCCCGCGACGGACCCAGACAAAAGTAAGATGGCTGTCTGGCAAAATTTTAGGAAAGTTATTATACAGAATAACCTTCCGGCTAAGTGGCACGCTTTTGATACTTATTTAATTAAAGGTGATGCTTCTCCAGCTTTAAAAGAATGGTTTATTAAAAACCGCAGTATTGAGGGTTTCGAGTTTTCCTCGGAAGCCAGAGAGCTATACAAACTTTATTTTCGTATTTACCACCCGGAGGAAGAGCCCACGGAGTTGAAGGGCGAGGAGCTATAAAATGAGTTATGTGCCTTTTCTTAGTAAAGTTCATAAAAATAATAAACTAATTGGTGTGGAAATAGGCGTGTACGAAGGGGATAACGCTTCTCGTATGTGCCATAATTTGAAGTTCGAGAGACTTTATGTTGTAGACCCCTATTTAAAGTATGTAGAGTACACTTCCTACTCTGGCCACTCGCAGGAAGAGTGGGCTGCTATCGAGGCCCGCGCAAAAAGTAAGCTTGGTGTCGGGGCTTCGGGAGCTGGCAGTTGCGACGGGCAGCCTGTTACGTTTTTGACGATAACCTCCGAGGAGGCGTCTAAACAAATAGATGACAATAGTATTGATTTCGTGTATATTGACGCTAATCATGCGTATGAGTATGTGAAGCAAGATCTTGAACTTTGGCAGCCAAAAGTCAAGCCGGGCGGTTATGTTATGGGGCACGATTGGCCTTACCCCTCGGTGCAACAAGCTCTTAATGAGTATTTAAGTGAGCATAAATTCACATTCCATGAGCAAAGTGGACATCTCCATGGGTACCATGACTGGTGGTTTGTAAAGTAGGGAGTAACGGTGGAAACTATAACATATGTATGCGTCACCCAGAACCGGGTGGAAAATCTAAAGAGAAACTTTGCTCGCATTCTTCCGCATGTAGACAAGGTAGTTATTATTGACGGCGGAAGCGTTGACGGGACAGAGGAATACTGCAAATCCTTTGAGAAGGTGGAGTGGGTTCACCGTAAGTGGGACGACAGTTTTGCTAATCAGTATAATGAGTACCTAAAGTATATAGATAATGGGTGGGTGCTGCTTTTTGATGACGATGAGGTTCCTTCCGAGGAATTAATGGTTTCTCTTCGAGAAATTGTTGAAAAGTCCAATTTAGGGGAAAATTATTCTTGTGTTGAGTTCCGTTCGTGGGCCATTAATCCGGAAGATAACCCCCCGAAGGACCACCCTGATGACTACTGGCGTAAGATACTGTTTCGTTACCAGCCGGGTATGCACTATCAGGTAGACCTTCACCAGTGCTTGGTAGGTTACCAGAATAATAAGCATGCTCGAAGCAATTTGATATATTACCACATAAAATCCCCTGCGGATGTAGCACGTAATGCTTGTCGTAATTATTTTATAGCCGGCATTTGGCTTCCTTCTGCTTCTGATGGTCTTCGAGAACCGGAATGGCAAGGGTTGCGGGCTATAGTAAAAAGTTGTTATCCTGAAGTGGAAACATTTTCTGATCTCAACTCTTTGTTTATTAAAGGTATGCTTGACGAAGAGTTAAAGCAATGGCTAATCAAACACAAGGATTATGGATCCAATTTATACCACGAACTTCATCATTTTTTTGAGTACTACTTCGAAATACTCCACCCGGAAGAGTACACGGATGCAGTAAAGTCGCAGGTAGAAAGTATTTCTTCGGAAAAGGTTTACTTTGATGTTTCCCTCGAAGGAGATACTTGGTCTGCGCCTAATGATAGCCGTAAGCTGGGTCTCGCCTTGCAGGGCGTTTCATATCGGCAAGGGGACTCTTGGCACACCCTTTCTCTGTTAAGCCCTAGTATGGAGCTTAAGAACTTCAACGGGGTTGAAGGGGGAAGCTCAGGCCAAAACTTTTCTTGGTCGGGGGAAAGTTCGCTTATTAGACTTTATGGTGTTACAGATGCGCCAGAAAAAGTCGTTTTAAACTTCATGTGGCCGCCCCGCCCTGGTCAGCAAGTTGTAGTTAAGGCAGGGGAGCGTACAGAAACTATTATAAGAAATTCAGTTTTAGTTTAAAGGAAGTGTAAGATGAAAAGTGTTTTAGTTACAGGTTTTAACGGCTTTGTAGGTACTGCTATGGCCAAACGCCTCCTTGCGGCGGGCGTGCGTGTTGTTGGTTTAGTCAACGACCGTAACTACAAGTCTGTATCTGAGGTTCACGACCGCTGTTCCGTGGTCAGGGGAGACTTAAGAGACTACGATGTTATCCGTTATGCTTTGTCGCACTACGAGGTAGACACCGTGTTCCACTTAGGGGCAGTCACTATTCTCCGGAAGTCTGTTGTTGACCCGATGACGTGTTGGCAAACTAACGTTATGGGCACTGTTAATGTCTTAGAAGCCGCTCGCCAGACGGGCGTTAAAAAAGTTGTGGTAGCCTCTAGTGATAAAGCCTATGGAACGTATGAGGCTCTTCCTTACGTAGAGACTATGGCGGTACAGGCGTCCCCGGATGCATATAGTACGTCAAAGGCCTGCTCAGATTTGATTGCTGAGTCCTACGCCTCCGGTTATGGCCTTGATGTGTCTGTTATACGGGCGGGTAACATTTATGGCCCGGGGGATTTGAATTTTTCTCGATTAATCCCGCGTTCTATTCTTCGGTGTTTTGATAACAACGCCCCTCAAATATATAAAGGAGTCGGTCAGTACAAGCGGGAGTTCATGTACATAGATGATGTGGTTGACGCGTATTTACTTATCCAGGAGCGCGGCATTTCTGGAGAGGCGTATAATGTTGGGGGCTCGGGGTTTTTAACCATTATTGATACAGTAAATAAAATTGTAGATTTAACTGGGTGCACCACGCGGCCTCAAATTGTAGATAAAGACTTTATTGAAATTAAAGAGCAGTACCTTGATTCTAGTAAAATAGAAAAACTTGGATGGCGCTGTGGTTACAGTATTGATGTCGGCTTGGAAAAAACGGTAGAGTGGTATAGGGCCTATAAAGCCTCTAACGCCGTCTCTGTTTAAGGATATTTATGCGAGTACTTATTATTGGGGGGGCAGGGCTGTTAGGGGTACGTTTAGCACCAAAGTTGACTGCGGTTGGGCACGAGGTTGCGCTGTGTGATAATCTTACGGGAAGTATACAATACCGGCTTCCTAAAGAACATCGCCTTTTCACCCCGAACGCTATCGATATAATTTCGATGCGTAGTGTTTTCGCTACCTTTAAGCCCGAGGCCGTGTTTATGGCGGTTTCGCATTCCTACCCCAAGGATGTTATTTATAACTTTTTTGATGACACGAAGCTTGTTTTAGACAGTGCCAACGTTTTGAGTTGTTTACTTACAGAGGAAGTAAAGCATGTTTATTTCTGTTCCAGCAGTGAAATATATGGTGGTCCTCAAACTAGCCGCCCGCTAAAAGAAACGCGTAAAGTCGTTCGTAGTGCTACCCTTCACGGCACATCTAAGTTAATGGCAGAGCAGCTCTTGGGGTTTAGATGCAACGAGCTTTCAATACCTTTTACTGTTCTTAGAATTTTCGATATGTATGGTCCTCGTATAATCTTTTCCCCAACTACCGGGGTGCTCAGTTTTATTACAGAAGCTTTTCTTACAGGGGAAACATCGAAGATTGCTCTAGTAGGTGCCACTTGTTCTCGGGATTTTATCCATGTTAACGACGTAGTCAAGGCTACTATGGGTATTGTGGACTCGGGGTTTACTGGAGTTGTAAATATAGGTACGGGAAAGGGTCATACCTTGCGTGGGATATCTAGGGCTTTGAGAAAACTTATACCGTCTGCAGCCCTTCCGGCGGAAGTTAGCGGTTCGACATCCTCTTTTTCATCAGTTGCGCATACGGGCCGTCTTGCCGAGGTTATCGGGGGGTGGAAACCGGAACATAATGTCCTTGATGATCTTCCCCAGTTGGTGGAGCACCGCAAAGAAGAGCTTAACCTGAAGAATAACACGGACCCTCGAAAAAAGTATGATATGTTAAGGGGCGCTCTTGGATAGTTTTTTTAATCAAGACACTTCTGGAGAGAGTAACTTTGCGGACGAAGTTGTATACGAGGTAGTTGGCACTAATGAGGGAATTATAGCGGCGGCAGCGGAGTTGGCGTCAGAAAAGATTCTCGCAGTTGATACGGAGAATAGTACCATTGACCCCCACGGGGGCTGGCCACTTTTGCTTCAGGTAGGAACGAGCGATAAGTGCTTTGTGTTTGAAGGTTGGAGAGAAGGCTTAGACTTTTCGCCGATAAAAGCGCTCCTAGAAGATTACGGTATTTTGAAAGTATTTTTCCAGGCTAAGTATGACTGGAAATGGATTTTTACACACTACGGTATTTCTATACGTAACCTGTTTTGCTGTCAGGTGGCCGAGCGTTTACTTACTGTGGGTAAACCAAATGCCCGGCGTCGTCCAGCTCTCCGGGAGCTCACTGAAAAATACTTAGGGATTATACTGCGGAAGGAGGCCCGCAGCGGCTTCATTAACCGGGATCCAGTAGCAGACCCAATCACGGAGAAGGAGTTTGCTTACTCTGCTGCCGACGTGGTGATGCTCCCCGATATCTATTTTCAACAAATAATGTATATGCAGGAGTTGAATTTAGAAGTAGTAACAGACTTAGAGAACCGTGCTTTACCTGCACTGGCCGAGGCTGAGGTTACGGGGGTTAAGGTTAACCAAGAGCGGTGGCGCGAGCTGGTGGAGGTTGCAAAACGACACCACCGTGAAGTGTCAACACAGGTGTACAGTCATTTCCGTGACTCTACCCCACAGAAAACATTATTTGGAGTACCTACCTTTAAAATTAGCAGCCAACCCCAGCTTATTAAAAACTTAGGGCGCCTCGGCTTCAATTTACCCGATACGGAAGAGGGCACACTTAAGCGCTACAAGAACAAACACGCTGTGTTTGAGCGCCTGTTAACTTGGCGGGCGTACAACACGGTTTTGACTCGATACGGAGACAAATTTCTTGCGAGGATAAGCGATAAAACCGGTAGGCTGCACTGTCAGTTTAATCAGCTTGAGGCGGATACCGGGAGGATGAGCGCGGAGAAGCCCAACATTCAACAGGTTCCTGGGTTTGATCCCGACGACCCCACCTCTTTGGATTTCCGTAGCTGCTTCCTCGCTAAGTCGGGTTATGTTCTTATTACTGCTGACTTTAGTCAGCAGGAGCTTCGTATCCTTGCTGATATGTCCCAGGACCCTACCTTCCGTAAGGCTTACGTGGAGCTGGATGAGGAAGGCAATGCCCTTGATGTTCACCGCTATACGGCTTCTGTAATATTTGAAGTCCCTTATGGCGAAGTAACCCCCAAACAGCGTAAACAAGCTAAAGTTCTTAACTTCTTTTTGGTTTATGGTGGCGGGGCGTATACTCTTTCTGAGAATTTGAAGGTTACAGAAGAAGAAGCCCAGGGCATCATTAACGATTACTTCCGCCGGTATAGTAAAATAAAGCGATTCCTAGATAATTGTGCCAACTCTGCGGTGTACAAGGGCTACGCAGAAACTATTTCCGGGCGTAAGCGATTTTTGACTCTTCCTTCGCCCGATGACCCCTTCTTTAAGAAAGCCCGCGGCGCGGTGAAGCGACAGGGTAAAAATACTCCAATTCAAGGCAGTGGGGCGGATGTAACCAAGATGGCGTTAGCATTTTTGTATGAACGGTTGAAGCGGGAAGGTTTTGATGCCACTATTTTGATGGTTGTTCATGATGAGTTTGTCGTTGAGGTACGCGAGGATCAGGCCGAGGCCGTTGCGCGTATCGTTGAGGAAGAAATGATTAGAGCATTTAATCATTTCTTTAAAACAATACCGATGTTGGTAGACGCTAACATTGGACCAACTTGGGAGAAGTAAGCCGTGGCAAAAAAGAAACCGGTGATTTCCCACCATGATTTTGTACGTGATTTAGGTCGTGGTGCTTTAGGAGAGGATATCGTTGAGGTTTTTTTCCGAGATGAGTTCGGGCTGTTGGCCCGCAATGTAAGCAACAACAATCCTGACTACGATATTATAGTAGATGATCTTTGCCCTAAGTTAAAGAAGCAGCGTAAGGTAGTGCCCGCGCGGCTCCTGAAGAAGATTTTTCGAGAATCTTTTGGGATAACCAAGAAGAAGGAAATTAGTGTCGAGGTTAAGTTCGATGAAGCCGCGGCTCGGTACAAGAACCTGTTTTTTGAAATATTCTTCGATATTGAGAAGGGGGTTCCTGGAACAACGTTTAAGTGTAAGGCTGACCTTGTTGTGTGGGTTATTCCGCTAAAAAGAAAGTTTAAGATTTATGTTTTTAAGAGGCCTGAGTTATTGGCGTGGCTTTTTGAATACATGTTTCATAATAAAAAGAAGCTTAAATACAAGACTCCCGCTATTAGCCCTTACGCTAGGGGATTAGCTATACCAATTAAAGAAGTGGTAGCTGGCTACGCTTGTGTAGGCGAGTTCGAGTACAAATTATAAGGGTAATTAAAGTTGGCAACATACAAAGAAGCTTATGCGGATGCGCTGGAGTATTACCAGGGGGATGACCTCCCTGCAAAAACCTTCATTGATAAGTACGCTCTTAGAGATATGGAGGGGGACTTTAAAGAGACGACACCAACCCAGATGCACTATCGCTTGGCTACCGAGCTTTATCGGATAGAGTCCAAGTACCCCAATCCCAGGTCATTGGAGGAGATAGAGGAGGCTCTACTGCGCTTCCGCTACTTTGTCCCCCAAGGGTCTCCTATGTATGGGATAGGCAACCCGTACTCCCTTATTTCTCTTAGTAATTGCTTTGTAGTACGCTCCCCCGAAGACGATATGTCTTCAATAGTCGAGCAGGGAAAGGATCTTGCCAACATTATGAAGCGCCGCGGCGGCGCGGGGATAGACATCACCCCACTTCGTCCGGAGGGTACCATAGTTAATAACGCTGCCCGCACTTCGACCGGTGCGTGGTCCTTTGCTGATTTTTATAGTTTAATTTGCAGAATGATCGGGCAGGATGGTAGGCGCGGCGCTCTGATGATTTCTATTGACGTAAGGCACCCTGACGTTTTTAAATTCGCGAAAATGAAACGGGACCTTACAAAAGTTACTGGGGCTAATATCTCTATTCGACTAACAGACGCCTTCATGCGAGCTGTAAGAGACGATCGTAACTTTACACTTCAGTGGCCGGTGGATTCGAAAGACCCTAAGGTTAAAGAGGTTGTAAGGGCTCGTGATCTTTGGGATGTTATTATTGAATCCGTACACACTTGCGGCGAACCGGGCCTGTTAATGTGGGATAATGTTTTGCGGGAGCTACCCGCGCAGCGCTACGCAGACGTGGGATTTAATACAGTAAGTACCAATCCCTGTGGAGAAATACCCCTCTCTCCTGAAGACGCTTGCCGCCTACTTGCATTAAACTTGATAGGTTTTGTACACAATCCTTTTGGAGAAAACCCCTGGTTTGATTTTCAGCTGTTTAAAGAAAAGGCACGGTTGGCTCAACGGATGATGGATAATATCATTGATTTGGAGCTAGAGTGTGTCCAGCGTATTTTAGACAAGACGGAAGACGGCCCCGAACGTCGTTTGTGGGAAAAAATATATAAGCGGGGGGAAGAGGGGCGACGAACGGGTCTTGGTACATTTGCCCTTGCAGATGCGTTGGCCCGCTTAAAACTTCGGTACGACTCTGATGAAGCGCTCGTGGTAGTGGAGCAGATTTATAAAACACTCCGGGACGCTTCTTATGAAGAGTCTATTAATATGGCGGAGGAACGCGGCGCATTTCCAGTCTGGGATTGGGAGAAAGAAAAGAACTGTCCTTTTATTAAAAGGCTTCCTGCTGCGCTTAAGCGGCGGGCTGCTGAGGTGGGCCGCAGGAACATCTCTAACCTTACTAATGCTCCCACAGGTTCGACTGCCATTAGCAGTTTTAATGTTTCTGCTGGAATTGAGCCTGTATTCCGCTGTAGTTACACTCGCCGTAAAAAGCTAACGCATAATGATGAGAACTCTAAAGTCGATTTTATCGATGAGCTCGGGGATAAGTGGCAGGAGTTTAATGTTTTTCATAATAATGTTGCTCTTTGGCTTAAGACCCAAGACCCCGAGTGGGACGGCTGCACCTTACCGGAGTTACCAGACTTTATCGTTTCTTCGGACGAGATAGACTGGCAAAACAGAGTTCGGTTACAGGGAGTCGTTCAGAGGTATATTGATCACTCCATCTCTTCTACGATAAACCTTCCGGCGGGGGTTTCGTTAGACACTGTGAGTGAACTTTATCTTCGCGCCTGGGAAGAAGGTTTGAAAGGCGTGACTATCTATGTAGACGGTAGTCGTTCCGGTGTTCTTGTGACGGACACAAGGGGCGGCGGGGACAGGCCCACTCAAATTAAACGAACTCATGCCCCGAAACGCCCCCCTGTGCTTCCCTGTGATATCTACCACGGTCGGGTTCAAGGAGAGCCTTGGACTATTGTCGTTGGCCTCCTGCACGGTAAACCTTATGAGCTGTTTGGGGGCCCCGGTAAAGAAGCTGGAATTCCTAAAAGCATTAAATCCGGGTATTTAGAGAAAATTAAGGTCAGCAAGAGCATAAATCAGTACAATCTTTCTTATAATTACTATAATGATGTTGTGGTCGTTGAGGATGTAGGTAATTTGTTCGAGAATAAGGCGTACGGCACTTTTACTAGGGTTCTTAGTTTGTCTTTGCGCCACGGTGCTCCCGCACAACATCTGGTGGAGCAGTTAGGGAAGGATAAGTCTGAAGAGTTAAACAGTCTTTCTAACGTCCTTAGCCGCGCGCTTAAAAAGTATATCGCCGATGGTACTGTTGTTAGCGGAGTAAAGAAGGGGTGCCCCCGGTGCGGTAGCAAAAATATTAGGTATCAAGAGGGCTGCCCCGTTTGTTTGGATTGCGGGTTTACGAAGTGCAAGTAGGGGTAATTACAGGTGTATAGTGAGCCAATAAAGCGCATGTTGATGCGACCCGTGAACGGGAGGCGCGGCGATCACTATAATGGTGAGGGTATTTGCGAATCCGAGGTTTGCTGTAGGACTAACCCCCGCCGGAAGATAAAGACCAGGGCACGGTTTCGTGTTTTGATAGAAAACGGAGTTGTTCTGGAGGCAAGGTGGGACGCTTTTGGTGACCCAGTGGCCCTTGCGGTTGCTAGCTGGTGTGTTCAGCAGGTAGTGGGGCACGAAGTAGATGATCTTGCGCACCAGATTTCCCCGGAGAAGGCGTCGATGGCTTTAAACATCACAAATGAGTTGGATATTCGCGCGGGGTGTTCCACTGTAATAAAATCTTTGGTAAGTGCCTTTAATGACTATCAAACTAAATTAGGTGCTGACGGCAGTTAATAAAATATATCAACCCCCAAAGCTATTTTCCCTTTAACAACGTGGAGATCTTAACTTATTATAGTAGTGCGTCATGAGACTTTTGGTTGATTTAGATGGAGTTTGTGCTGATTTCTACGCCCGCTTGGTGGAGTGGTACAACCGTGACTACAACGACTGCCGGACCCCGGCAGATGTCAAGTGTTGGGCCATCGGCCCTAAAAATTTCCCAAAGGCTACCCGGGCCGCTTTGCGGGCCTATTTTGATGTACCCGGGTTTTGGGAGGGGATGCGCCCCATCCCCGGTTGTCGCGATTACCTGCGCGCTATTCATGAGGCGGGGCATGATATAGTTATCGCTACGTCTGTTCCCAAAGAGAGCAGTAGAGCGCTGTACGAGAAGACCCGTTGGGTGCAAAAGCATTTACCATTTATTAAGCGGAGCAGCGTGGTGGGCATCGCTAGAAAAGAACTTCTTAGAGGGGACCTCCTGTTTGATGATGGTCCTCACAACATCAAGGCTTTTCCTGGAAGAACCTGCATCATGGACGCTCCGTACAACCAGAGAATTTACGCTAATTACCGGGTTAAAACCTGGAAGGCCTTTGAACAAATAGTTGCATTGGAGAGTGGGAAGCTTTAATATGAAGGTTAAATGCTGTTTGTGTGAATTTGAGAAAGCTGGTTTTTGTCTTAAAAAGAAAAAGCGCGGCAAGCCAATTAAAATCAAGACGAGTAAGGGTCGAACCTGTGACAAGTACTCTGAAGACGGGATGCGTGTTTTTAGTCAGTACCGTAAAAAAGAAGCCCATAAGGCGGGTATACAGCAGCAGACGTTGAAGAGGGCACAACTCGCTCGTGCAATTGAACAAGCTAAGCAGGCAGGAATATCTGCATTTATTGACGATGTCAAGGAAGATAGTAATGATAACTCTTAGTGTTTGTGCAGAGTGCAAGGGTAAGGGTAAGTACCTGGTATTTAATGCTTATGACCCAGAAGATGTAGAAGAGGTACTTTGTGAACACTGCGATAGTGATGGCCACGTATCGAGGCCCTTTAGCTCCCGTAGCCGTTCTCCGGGTAAATTAGAGGACGAGTGGGCTAATTAGGTGCAGCAACACCCCGTAGAGATTAAGTTTGCTTCTTCGGAGGAAGCGGTAAGTTTCTATAAGTCGTTAGTTTCTTCTGGATACGCTAACATAGCGGGGCTCGATGAATGTGGGAGGGGCCCCTATGCTGGACCTGTGGTCGCTGCTTGTGTCCTTTTGCCTGAAAACCACGGTATTAAGGGGATAAAGGACTCTAAGAAGCTTTCTCCCCGCCGCCGCGAAGAGTTGTCTGAGCAAATAATGGCTGCGGCCCGGTGGGGTATTGGGGTACGAGACTGTAAAGTAGTGGACTCTCTTAATATAAGAGTAGCTACCTACCAAGCTGCTGCCGACGCTTCCCTGCAGTGTCTTTATTCCGGGGCCCCCATAGATTTTTTATTATGTGACGGTGGGCTCCACTTGGGGGGTATGGTGCCTTTTCCAACAACGGCTGCCGTTAAGGGAGACCTTTGGTTCGAGTGTATTGGGGCTGCCTCGATCATAGCTAAGGTTTATAGGGACCGTCAAATGTTGTTTTACCATGACGTTTGGCCGGAATATGGGTTTAAAACAAATCAAGGTTATGGAACCAAGGCCCACTTAAAGGCCCTAGCTGAGTACGGAATGTCCCCTATACATAGAAGAAGTTTTGGTGTTTGTAAGACCGCAATGGAGCGAAAAGATGGACCCAAAGAACGGTACACACCTCGAAAATCTGATTGAGCGCGTAAAAGAGGCCCTTGAAAAGGCGGCCCCCATTACTACCAAGACGCGCAAGGGCCTCCCAAAGGGGGACTTTGCAGTTCCAGGTAAGAGAAAACTTCCTTTAGATACCTGTGCTAGGGTTAGAAACGCAGCGGCTAGGTTTAACCAAACTCAGGGATTAACTTCTGCCGAAAAAAGAACGGCTTATCGTAAAATTATAAGTGCCGCCAATAAATGTAATATCGATATAACGGGCTTCAAAGCGAAGTTTGGTCCTAAGTATGGGTAAGTTTATTGATTTACAGGGCAGCAAGTTTGGTTTTCTCCAGGTATTTGCTGAGGCAGGTAGAGATAAATTTGGTCAGGTGCAGTGGGAGTGTCTTTGTAAATGCGGAAATAAAGTAGTCGCTGTAAGCGCTAACCTCCGTAAAGGGAACACCCAGTCTTGCGGTTGTTTTCATAGAGAAAGAGCCGTCGAGGCTAACGAGAAACATTCTCACTCTAAGCGAAAAGGCGTAGGACGCACCCGTACATATATTGCTTGGACAAACATGAAACAACGTTGCTTAAATCCTAATAACACTAGGTTTCATGACTGGGGTGGGCGGGGGATAAAAATTTGTTCTCGTTGGTTACAGTTTGTTCCCTTCTTGGAAGATATGGGAGAGTGTCCCGACAGCTATCAAATAGATCGTATAGATAATGACGGTAATTACGAGCCCTCTAACTGTCGGTGGGCCCTACCTAAAGATCAGTCTAATAATAGAAGGCCGCGCAGGCGTTGAGGTAAGCATGGAAATAGCGCAGTTAGTTGCAGAGGGTTTGGAAAAGGGCTTTATCGTTTCGGAGGGGGAAGGTTACGTCTGGAATCCTTCTTCGGCCCTTTCAAAATCCCTGGGTTTTGAGGAAGTCGCTCTCCTTCAGGGAAAGAACAAGTGTAAGTCTAGGCTGGAGCCCAACCTTCGGTCAGAGTTTATTCGGGGAATGTATCTCGACGTCCCTTTGATTGCTTCTAATATGTCTACTGTTGTTAACGTGGAGATGTGCCGTCTCCTCGATAAAGCAGGGGCGTTGGGTGTTATGCATCGAGCTTGGCGCAGTGAAGACGACTATATAAAGGCGGTTCGGCAGCTATCCGCCAACGAGCACGGCTTTGATAATACTAAACCAGAGGCTTGTACAATTGTAGCAGCCTCGGTAGGTGTGGGTGATTCCCAAGTTTATCTTGCTGAGCGTCTTTATGATGCCGGCGCCACTCTGTTGGTTATTGATATTGCACACGGTTATAGTGATGCGGTAAAGGAGACCGCAGTTGCCATCAAAAAATGCTGCCCTTTCGTTAAATTGATTGTGGGTAACACTATTAATGTGGACATGCTGCGGGAGTTCGACGATGTTGCTGATGGCGTGAAGGTTGGAATTGCCCAAGGACTTGCATGTGAAACTAAGAACACAGCTGGTTGCACAGAGAGGCAGTTTTCAGCGGTTTTCAAGTTTAAGGAGGAAGCATCTCGTCTTGGAATGCCTATTATTAGCGATGGCGGTATCAGGGAGCCTGGCGACTTTACTAAGGCGATTGCCGCTGGCGCAAACTCAGTGATGGCTGGCAGCACTTTTGCGCGCTGCCCTGAGAGTGCTGCAGAGGTTGTTGAAGGCAAGAAGATTTATGCTGGTATGGCTTCGAGGTATGTACAGGAACGTTGGAAAGGTGGTCTTAAGCCAGGTACTTGCCCGGAAGGGAAGATAGTGCCTTTGGATATCGGGGAACCCGTAGATAAACTGTTAGAGCGGTATGCGGGAGCCCTTCGAAGTGGAATTACGTATGCAGGTGCTACAGATATACAGTCTTTTCAAGAAAAGGTTACTTTTATTCGTACATAAACAGAGACGTGGTGGAGGGGTTGGTGGGAAATGGTAGGGAGAAATCATTATAAGGGGGTCCCAGGACCTTTACCTATAGATACTAATTTATTTTCTGTTAAGGACGGCGCGCACTTAGATGCTTTTTCGCGGCTTAGGTTTTCAGAACCATTTGTTTTGTTTGATTGTGCCTTAAATCACAGTAAGCAGGAAATTTTCTGGGACGAAGTTTTATATGGCGGAGCCACAAGTACCTGGAACGATACCCGAGCTTCTCTTTCTTTGAGTGTAGGAACCGCTGCAGGTGATTTGGCTTTTAGACAAACAAAAGAATACTTTAGGTATCAACCAGGTAAAAGCCATCTTGTTCTCCAAACAGCAATACTTGGTAGCTCTAAAGTTAATGTACGTTGTCGTGTAGGGTACTTTGACGACAACAACGGAATGTTTTTCGAGCAGACTAGTGCCGGAGTAAGTGCGGTCATTAGAAGCGCTGTTTCTGGCACTCCGGTGGACACTGTTGTTGCCCAGGCTGCGTGGAATATCGATCCTTTTGATGGTACCGGGCCGAGTAGAAAGACATTAGATCTTTCTAAGATACAAATATTTGTAATTGATTTTCAGTGGCTTGGTGCTGGTAGAGTTCGTTTTGGGTTTTTTATGGACGGCGCTCTTTACTACGCCCACGAGGTTGCGCATGCGAATGCCTCTGATGAAGTTTATATCTCTGACCCAAACCTACCTAGTAGATTTGAGATAGAAAACACCGGTGTTTCTGCGAGCGCTACAACCCTAGAGCAGGCGTCGACATCAGTAATTTCTGAGGGAGGCCATAACCCTAAGGGAGTTATTCGCGCGGTTGATACCGGTAATAGTACTGTTAGTCTTTCAGCGGGGGTTAGGGTTCCTGTTATTTCTGTACGTTTGACTGACGATAGTGTTAGAAGCTCAATTGTACCGCTTGCGTATACTGTTTTATCTACAAGCAATGACACTATCCACGTAGAGTTAGTATTTAATGGTATTTTAGAAAATCCTTCATGGACGACACTTTCAGGGGCCAGCATTACCGAGTACGATCAAACTGCTACTACTATTTCAAGTGGAACCGTAGTTTGGAGCGACTATACATCTCAGCGTACGGGAGCGTCTCTTATTGAGTTGGAGTACGCAGAGTCTTCTGTTACTTTAGCAGCTACAGCGTCCGGGGTAGCAGATATATATAGTATTGCTGTTACTCCGGTTTCCCCCGGAACAGCGTCTGTTGTAGCGGCCCTTAACTTTAAAGAATTAGAATAGGGTAAGCATATGATTGGTCCTGGTAGCGCCATTTACCAAGTTAAGTAGGAGAAGGTATGGAATTTACATGTCCCCAGTGCGAAGCTAAAGTTACAAAAGAAAAGGAGGATCCTTTGGGCTGCCCTTGCTGCGGCTATGCTGCCGAGGGTGTGTTTCCTTATACTCCGGCACTCAGTTGCCCTGTTTGGGTTACTCCTCCTTACTTGTGGGACCCCTACCGACCCACATGGGTCGGGGACGAGATAATTCCGTTAACTATTACCCCAAAAATTACGTGGACAGACAACACCAGTACGCTTATAACCAGTACTCTTATAGCTTATAATTAAGCAAAACCCAGATTTAAAGGTGAGTTACATTTGTGGACAAGCAAAGGCTTAGGCATTACGCCAATAAGATTAAAGAAGAGGCTTCCGGTTTAAATCGTAAAGTGCGGGCACGGGTGGCCGGAGTTACTTTTGAGGAACGTCAGAAGTATTTGGCTCTGATAAGCACAGAAACTAGCGTTCGCTTAGAAAGAGACCGTCGTAACCCGTACGATTTTTATGCCGTTAAAGTGCTGGCGCATCTCAGAGAGGTGTGGGCACACGTTGGTTTTATTCCCCGGCCCATGAGTCGGTTGATTTCAAAGTCTCTTGACGATGGCGAAGTTTTAACGGTTCGTGTAATTAGGGTTAAGGGAGGTTTTGAAAGCGATCAGGGAGAGTTTTTGAGTTACGGGTTAGAGATTGAAATTGTACCAGAGAGGTTAGCAGTATGAATAATGAAGTAGACTCAGTTCTTGAAGGATTAACTACACAGGAGCTTAAGGATACCGTTGTCCGAAATGTTCGTGAAATACAACGTCTCCGGGAAGACGCTAAGATGTACGCTAAGGCCGCGCGCGAGGCAATTAAAAGTCTAGACGATCGTAACGCTGATTGTTTAGAGTTAATCCTTCTGAAAAAGATGGATCAAGTAGGGGCTTAGTGCCACGCAACCGTAAGAGTAAAAATCTTGACCGTTGGGTAAAAAGAAATCAAAATAAACACTTATGTAGTTGTGGGTGTGGCGATACAGTTGTTGTTAAACGAGAGCACCACAAGAAGTCTATAGGTATCCCTAAATTTATTAAAGGGCATAATCTAAAACCTAAGGACGTTGAGGCGTCAGAGGCCGTGGTGGAAAAGAGCAGTCTTTGGGATAAACTTTCCCCCGAGGAGCAGCAACGTCGTCTTAGCCAGTTAAAGAATTTTGGGAAGCGTGAGGAAAACCCCGCCTGGAAAGGGGGCCGTCGTCAGGACGAGAACGGTTACGTTCAAATACTAATGCCGGAGCATCCCATGGCGAAGGACGGCTATATGGCTGAACATAGACTTTTAGTTGAGGAGAGAACGAGGGCCTATAGCCCCGGGAGTTCCCTCCTTGTTGAGGTTAACGGTGAGCTATATCTCAGCTCTAAGGCCGTTGTTCACCATATAGATGAAGTCAAGGATAATAACAACCCCGGGGGAGGTCCAGGAGACATCGGCAACTTGATGCTTTTACCCAATCAGGCTGCGCATGCTTTTATTCATAAAAGCAGATTACCCATGGCGGAGCGGTTGCGTCGAATTACTCTTGGTGTTTTTCATAGCGGCCCTATAGCCGAGGAGAGTTAATGTTATTGATAAGATAGCTGTTTGGTTTCGTGGAGTTGCTTAAGACAACCCTAGCAGGAAGAAGCGAATGCCGGATAAGCAAATTTACGTTCTTGACACCAGTGTCCTTTTGTACAGCGCAAGTAGTTTACGAAGTTTCGGTAGCGATAGTGTAGTGATCCCTTACGTGGTTCTTGAGGAGCTCGATAAGTTTAAGACGCGGGACGATAGCGTGGGTAGTAATGCCCGGCAGGTCGCCCGGGAATTAAACGAACTCCGCAAAGAGGGCCCTATTAATGAGGGTGTTCTTGTAACGGAGAAGGGGGGCCACCTTCGGGTGGAGCTAAATTACCAGGAGAGTAGGTCCGATCTGCTTGATCTTGGTAAAAACGACGACAAGATACTTAATGTGTGCTTAGGTCTTTGTGAGTCACATTGTAGGGTTACTTTAGTTACAAAAGATATTAACCTCTCTGTGCGTGCCGATGTCCTTGGTATTCAGGCGCAAGACTTCGATACGGATAGAATGGTAAGCTCTGTGGACGATATGTACACAGGCTCGAATGTTCTTGAGGTACCTGATGATTTGATCGATTCTTTTTATGCGGGTGAGGAAGTATTTGCTTCTGATTTAGAGGGAGTATTTCACTCTAACCATTACCTTACTCTAATAAGTTCCTCAGACCCCGGTAAAACCGCGCTTGTGCGAGTTCCCTCAGAGTTGCGGCCTCTAGTTCGTTTGAGAAAAGGAGAGGCGTGGGGGATAAAGTCTCGTAACCGGGAACAACAGTTCGCAATGGATGCTCTACTTAATCCGAGCATTAAACTTGTAACCCTTTCTGGAGCAGCGGGTACGGGTAAGACGTTGTGTACGCTAGCCTGTGCTCTTTCCCTAGTTCAGGATTCTGGGACTTACGACCGGCTTGTAGTAAGCCGGCCGGTACAGCCTCTCGGTAAGGACATCGGTTTTTTGCCGGGGGACATTAATGAGAAAATGGGCCCTTGGATGGGCCCCATTAAAGATGCGTTAGAGTTTTTAACTCGGGGTAAGGCTAAGGGGCGCAGCATGTATGAAGAAATGGTTGATCTGAGGATGCTAGAGGTCGAGCCACTTACATATATTAGAGGACGCTCCATGCCTAACACTCTTTTTATTTTAGACGAGGCTCAGGATATAAGTCGCTCTGAGATGAAGACCATAGTTTCTCGAATTGGTGAAAACTCTAAGCTGGTTCTTATAGGCGACGTGCTTCAAATCAGTAACCCTTATTTGGATTCAACGAACAACGGCCTTTCTAATGTTATTGAGAAGTTTAAATCATATGATTTCGCTGCTCACGTTACTCTATTGCGGGGAGAGCGCAGCGAGTTAGCAACCGTAGCTAGCGAAGTTCTTTAAGGAGACCACGTAAAATGCCCGAAGGAAACCAATTTATTAAACATCTGCCTGGACAGTTGCACGGTGATATACGTACATCCGCTATAACGACAGTTTCTGGCGGCCCTACTCTTCTAGAGTCCTCTGCCGGCCCTTTAGCTGGCCGCAAAGACTTTTTGTTATATAATGGCAGTGCCGAAACCGTTTTTGTTGGGGGCTCTGATGTTACCATTGATAATGGTATTCCAGTACTTGCCGGGGGTAGCTGGGCTGCACAGTTAGGCCGAGCCGTACCCTACGCTACGGTAAGTGGTTCCAGTGTAAGTGGTGTTAAGGTAATGGAAATAGCTTAACTTAGGAGAAAAACAGTGGCAATTTCAATAGATCCACCTAGTGGAGCCGGCGCTGACCTTACGGTTCGTGAGGAAGGCTCAGCAGTAGATACTACTACTACCGACATTGATTTTGCGGGTGCCGGTGTTACAGCTACAGCATCTGGCAGTGCTGTTAGGGTAGAAATACCGGGGGGAGGGGATGTTTCGTCTTCTTCTACCATCGGTGATAATAAACTAGTACGTGGTGATGGCGGGTCTAAGGGTATTCAAGACAGCGGCGTCACTGTTGATGATTCTGATAACCTTACTGGCGTAGGAACTATTAGAGGTGCCGATGGTACAGCAGGTGCCCCTGCATTTGGTTTCACTGGCGATAATAGACAAGGCTTATGGCGCTCTGGGACCAGCACCATTGTAGCAGCTGCGGACGCTTCAACCAACCTTTACGTTTCAACTGGCGAGGTACGCCCCGACGACGATAACTCCACTGATTTAGGGGGAGCGTCAAACTCTTGGAAAGATGGTTACGTCCACGGAAATCTATACCTTGATGATGATAATGATACTAGTGTTGGCAGTGATGCTGATGACCAAATACAAATAACTTGTAGTGGTGTCGAAGTAGCAGAGTTTAGAACTAATCAGGTTGTTTTAGGCAATGATGTAGGGCTGGTGTTCGAGGAAGTTGCTAATGTTCCCGGTGGAACCCCTGCTGCCGGTACGGGAACCGTTTGGCTTCATAGTGATGTCCCCAACACACTACACTTCACAGACGACTCTGGTACAGACCATGACCTGGTCAGTGACGTTTATGGTGATATCTACGTAGAATCGGGCACAACCACCCAGGTAACTAACGGCTCTGCTGATACTTTTGATGTAGTTACTGGGTTTAATACCACTGAAGGCTCTAATGGTGAGTTTAGTGGAACAAACCCCGTTAAGGCCAGTAATAAAATCACTCTGGATAAGCCCGGAAGATACATGGTTACGTTCACTTGTTCGTATGAGGGCACTAGCAATACCATTTATACGCTTAAGGCGTTTATTGGTGGGGCGGCCGTTCCATCTAGCCAGTTCCAAAGAAAGATTGGTACCGGTTCTGACGTAGGTTCTTCAAGTTTCCAAGGTATTCTTAGTGCAACTGCTGGCCAGGACTTGGATGTACGTGTTTCATCCCCCGATACTAGCGTGAACTTTATTCCTCGCTTTATGAATTTATCTGCACTTTGGATAGGTATCTAATAAATTGGCAATCAAATTAAATGTACCTGCTATCGGCGGCAGTGGGGGGCAACCTGCTGACCCTATTATACCCGCAGACGGAATACAGGACATAACGGGTAACCTTCAGACTACCGGCGACATTTATGTTGGCAGTAGTTTAGGTATAGGTACCGTTGTGCCTGGCTCCCCTTTTGAGTTGGTTAGTGACGGTATAACAGACACCACTTCTGGTTTTCATATTCGAAATACAACTGCGGCCACTGCAGGAGTACAGCAATACTCACCCTCAATAAAGTTTGAGGGTCAGGGCTGGGATGGGTCTGCTTCTGCCTCCGTTGACGGTATTGTTCAGCTTACCCCAGTAGCTTCTACTACGGGTGTGTCTTCTGGTTGGTTAAAATTCGCCGCTGACCCTTCAGGCGCCGGTATTTGGACGGACATGGAGAGCGGGGCGGTGCATGTAGTAGGCACCTCTGTTGATGGTCCCTTAGCTACAGATACTCCCGGGGGAGAAAGAGCATGGTTCTCTGTTTTCCCTGGTGCTAGAACCAACATGACCGTGGGTAATGAAGCTCCCGGCGCGTCCTTTAGATTTGATTTAAGCTCTAAACAGTGGGACACTGGAGCTGTTGCGCTTCAAAGGGAAATGATTATCAATGCCCCCACGTATTCTTTTGTGGGTGCAAGTACTATAACAGATGCTTCTACTGTATTTATTTCCGGCGCTCCAATTGCTGGAACTAATGCTACTATAACAAGTGCAAGAGCGCTGCATGTTTCTACTGGAGACGTACTCTTTGGTACAACCGTATCCGGACTTGATTGGGATTCAACTGATAGTGTACTGACCACAGCTGGATCTTTTGGAGGAAAACTAGGTAGTGTAGCTCCCGTGGCCCCTTCGAACGAGGGTAGGTTAAGGTATAACGAAAGTACTCAGAAGTGGCAGTTTTCTGAGAATACTGGAGCGTATGCTGACGCTTTTGGGGCTGGTGGCTTAACGATAGGTGATTCGATTACTGGAGGCGGAGGTACTCGTATCTTATATGAGAGTGGAGGTAATACTCTCACTCAAGACGCTAACTTCACTTGGAGTGGTTTAACTCTAGTTGCAGGCCTTAGTACATCGGCAGGACCAAAGATATCAATTGGTACAGGGCAAAATCAATTAACTTTAGAGTATGATGTTTCAGGCGATCCATGGATTTATCGAGGTGCAAATGCAGCCTATCGTATGGGTTGGGATAATGGAGTCTGTGAGTTACATGGCACACAAGTTCAACTGAATCCTACCGGTGGTGGCGGAGCAATTGCAGAGTCTGGATTTTTCCGTCCTGATGGAGGTAATGTTGTAGAGTTAGGTAAGAGTTCACGTTATTGGAAAATTGGATGGATCACAACAATAAATTCATCTACAATAAATTCACCTATATTGAATGCTTCTTCTCTGATAGATCTTTCAGGGACCGGTCGCATTGATTTCGATGCTGACAATGACACTAGCCTCCGTAGTTCATCTGACGACATCATCACATTCGAGGTCGGCGCGGCTGACGTACTCGAGGTTGGTGGCGGCGGCACCACCGCCTATCTCGAGATGGGGCTCGGCCAAACTGCGGCAGTCAGTGCTGCAAATAAGGGGCGCCTTCGCTATAACGAGTCTATTCAGAAGTTTCAGATATCAGAAAATACAGGTGCATACTCCGACTTAGCCGTAAGCTCAGCTACGTTTGAACTTGGCGGCGCCGATGAAATAGACGGTAATAAATTAAGCGCCAGTCTTGGTACTCTTACTAATGATTCTATAATAACTCCGGATGTTAATGCTGACGGTACTGTTTGGGTAGTAACTCTTAGTGGGGCTCATACAATGGACGCCCCTCTAAATACTGATCCGGGTATGTCATTTCTTCTTAAACTGGAACAAGATTCTACAGGATCAAGGACAGTTGCTTGGAATAGTGCTTATAAGTGGTCAGGAGGAACAGCTCCTACCCTTACAACAACTGCAAGCGGTATAGATATTATTAGTGGGGTCACGGATGGTACTGATGTTTATTGTTCCTTCATTCTGGATGTAAGATAATGAATCCAGTTGTTAAACCGGTTGCATTTTTTAAGCTGGCGGACGCGAACACGGGATCGCTCGAACTAACCAAGGCCAACGGAGAATACTTGCGCGTGGCCGCATTGGGTCTGCCGCTCAACATGACAGGGGCACGCACTGTCGGGTGTTGGTTCAAGGCGTCTACGTTGCCCACATTGACAAATGTTTTACATTCTATCGACCACGACACAAACGCCAGTATACGCAACTGGATTTTCTGGCTTACCTTTGAATCCGGCGAGTACAGGTTCAAGGCGCTAGTTCGGCAGGAGGGCAGTCAGTCACTCTACTATTGGACATGGGCGGGCGCGGACACGAATGCGCACCACGTCTATTGGCAGTGGGACCCATCGCAGCCATCTGCGACGGAGCATGAGGTATGGATAGATTTCGTTTCCCAGGGCAATGGGACTGCGATATTGTCACCAAACCTTACCGCTAGTGACCAGCCAAACACAGACTTCAAGGTAGGGTGGAACCAGGGGGTGAATCACTGGGACGGCTTTATAGACGATCTACGCATCTACGATTCCCTTGTGACGATCAGCATCGAGAGCGGAAACGCTGAGCTGGCCGATGCATCAGGTACGGTCGGCTATTACAAGTTCAACGGTGACCCAACGGACGAGAGCCCAGGCGCCGACGACCTGACTGAGGTCGACGGAACCGGTGATGTAACGTATGGAGCACCGCTTTTCTGATGTCGTTTCCTGAAAACAGAGCCCGCCTCGGTAGGGCCAACGGCGCCTGGGTCGCGATCACGTTTGCGCATCTTGATGCTCTTGTAGCGGTGATCGAGCAACACCGAACGTTGCCATCGTCGAACGAAGCGGCACGCGCGGGGATTCGCGCAGCCGTTGGGGCGCATATAGCGGGGTTATCCGACGCAGAGGTGTGCGATGCGATCTGTCAGTTTGAAATGGCGATACCGCAGCCAGTAGTTGACTACACAAGGGCATTATTCACATGAGAAACTGCCACGAACACGCACTCACCCCCGGCTCGCTGTCCCGATAACCGCCTGCTGTGTGGCGAGTAAGAGGGATCAGAGAGATGACAGCTAAACCTATATTTGCAGGCCAAAGTATAATTTAAGTTACCCTCGACGGAAATTTAATCGACGGCGAAGAGTATTTTATTGACTAACAGCTTATTTTAAGGGAGATTACTAAATGGCAAAAGTAGTTAATATCACAAGCAAACCTATGGATAACACCTTGGACTCTGTTTCTATTAGGTTTTATTTAGTAGCTGATGATGAAGTAAATAACACACTTTCTAAAAGATTAAGAGTGGAGGTTACGGGAACCCTAGATAGAGATGACGGGGAGCCTTCCGGCTCCAAAACCTTAACTTATTCTGTCGAACAAGATTCTGATGTTGGTACTTTTGGTGCCGGAGCGGCTGCTGAGTTAAGAGCGCGGTTGAAGGATCTTTATGATCAGTGGTTGATCGACGAAGGAGTAAACTAGTTTAACGCTGCCCTCTTTGTTCGGTTCACATAGAAAGGCGTTTTAATGTCTACAAAGTCCCCTGCGGTTATTTATTTAGATAATAACGCTACTACAGAGCTGTCTCACGACGTTGCGGGCGTTGTTATGGACATGGTGCTCCACAATATCTATGGCAATCCAAGCAGTAGCCACGAAATGGGCACAAAAATACGTACGGTTGTGGACGCTGCGCGTTATGGGGTTGCCCAGAGTTTGGGTTGTAGTTCGGAGGAAGTTCTATTCACAAGCGGCGGCACAGAAGCTAACAACTTAGCATTACGCGGAGTTTATGACGCCCACACAGGGCCACCCAACGAGATAGTTGTCTCTGCTGCTGAGCACTCTTCCGTTATTAATACGGTCGAGGCTTTGGCTGGAGAAGAGGGGCACCGTATAATTCCGCTGCTGCCTACTGGTGAGCTAGACCTTGAATGGGCGGAGCGTTTGATTACAGAAGACACGACTTTAGTCTCTGTGATGCTGGCAAACAATGAAACAGGTGTTATTTTTCCGGTCAAAGAAATTGTAAAATTGGCACATAAACGGGGTGCCCTAGTACATTGCGACGCTGTTCAAGCTTACGGTAAAATTTCTATTAATGTCACTGAACTTGGTGTTGATTTATTAACTTTATCTGGACACAAAGCACACGCTTTGCCGGGGGTAGGTGCTATTTTTATTCGAAAGGGGGTTCAAGTACGCCCCTGCATTACTGGCGGCGGGCAAGAATTTGCTCTCCGCTCTGGTACTGAAAACTATATTGGAATTGCGTCTCTTGGGACTGTCGCTAACGAAATTACGCGCCGTAACGGTGGTATGGAGTCTGGGCTGAGAGATGCTTTTGAAATGGGGATTTCTAAAAGAATCCCGGACATAGTGATTAACGGCCGGGAGGCACTGCGGGTTCCAAATACCAGTAGCGTTACCTTTAAGGGAGTTCACGCCATGTCAATGCTGACGGCGCTTTCAGAGCGGGGTGTTCTTGCTTCCGCGGGTTCGGCCTGCTCCTCGGGCCCTACGAAGCCTTCTCGCGTACTTTTAGCATCGGGTTGTTCTGTAGATGATTCCTTAAGTACAATTAGGTTTAGTTTTTCCAGAATGTCTAAATTGATGGATGCAGCACGGGCAATTGAAGCCTGTGTTAGTTGTGCCGAAACGTTAAGGCAAGGTACAGATTCTGTTGGTTAGCTCTAACAAAGGAGATTAAAATGGGTGATGTAGTTGCATGGATTAGTGCCAATTGGCAAACTGTAGTTGGGGTGACTGGAACAGTTGTAATGGGAGCGAGTATTATCGTGAAGGCGGTAGCTCCTTTCACCGCGACCACTAAGGATGATAAGGCTGCTAGCTGGTTAGATAAGGTGCACGGTTGGTTGTCTAAGATTGCACTTAACCCCCCGAAGTAAATAGTTAAATGCGGTAGAAAGGGCCCCTTAACCGGGGCCCTTTCTTTTGGGTGACTGTAATTTCCCCTTTACATCGCCCCCCACCTGTATTATTTTAAAGGGGATGGAGGATGCAGTGAGCAAACCTAATATTTTACTTGTAGATCGTACCCTTGCCCCTGGTATGCAAGTTATAGACGACTTGAAGCTTGAAGTGGTTGATCTTACATTTATGTTGCATGCAGCGGAGGCAATTAAACGCGTAAAGAAAAATTCTTATGATTTAATTATCCTGGGGGATAAGCTGAAAGAAGGCGATACTTATGATGTCGGCTTAGAGTTGAAAACAGGTAAAAAGAATCGTCGTACGGCTGTTCTTTGTGTGGGGCATCACCTTGGCCGTGCCAACCGTTTATTGCACCTTCTTGGAAACCGCGCTCTATTAGGATCAGCGCCGGGGGCCACGCTTAAAATTAAAGCGTACCTAGAAACAGAGAAAAAGTAATTGGAGGTGTACCATCCCCGAATTACCTGAAGTGGAAACTGTAGTCCGATATATCCGCCCCCTTGTTTGGGGGTGTGAAGTTATTGGTTTTATGCAGAGGCCAAACCAAAAGAACCCGGTTGATATCACCACTGAACTTGTCAGAGGGAAAAAAATTAACCACGTGGGGCGTGTAGGTAAGTACATTGTTTTCAGCTTAGACGACGGGTATCTTGTGTCCCACCTCCGCATGACGGGGCAGTGGTTCTTCACCGATAAAGAAAAACCAGCCCCAAACGCAGAAAAACATTTTCGCTGGGGGCTTACAGTCCGTGATTTATCCGGGGAATTTTCAGGGTATTTGTGGTTTAATGATCCTCGTAAGTTTGGAACTTTAGAATGGGTTTCTTCCCTTTATAACTACGAGGTGTTTGGTCGTTTGGGGCCGGATGGCCTTTTACTTAATGACCCTAAGGTTATATACCAAGTTTTTTTAGCCGCTCAGAAATCGCGCCGTCCAATTAAGAATTTTCTTTTAGACCAAAAAGTAATTGCAGGGGTAGGCAACATCTATGCTTCTGAGGCCTTGTTTGAAGCTAAGATAAACCCTCTCGAAGCGGCTAATAAACTAACACAGTCTCAAGTAGAGCGCTTATGCAGGGCTACTTATCGAATTTTTAAGCTCGCTATTGATTTGGGGGGCGCCTCCATCTCAGATTATACTGGAGGCAGATACCACGAACTTCTTCGTGTTTACGGACGAGTCGGGGAGGACTGTTACGAGTGTAACCGTCAAATTGAAAAGACAACACAGGCGGGGCGCAGTACTTTTTTCTGCCCCAAATGTCAAGGAGTCGAAGAAAATGAACTTTTTTAGATATTTTTCCAGTTTGTTTAGTGACTTATTTAAAACCGCGGCGGCTTCTCCTGAAGCCCCGCGTATTGAAGGGGAGGATTGGCCGCCTCTCCCATTAAAGTTCCCTGACGTTTTCCAACTAACAAAAAACTTTCACATCGACGAGTTTGCTTGTAATGACGGAACCCCTGTTCCTAAAGAGTTGTACGGTAACGTTCTGGAGCTGGCGGAAAATCTACAAGTGCTAAGAGACGCGCTTGGCGTTCCGTTAATTGTTGTTGACGGTTACCGTACCAAAAGTTACAACAAAAGTATTGGAGGGGCCGACGTTAGTCAACACCTTGTTGCTAAGGCAGCAGATATTATAGCTGCCCCTCACCGTTTACACCTGGGCAATGACATCGATGCGCTAATCCGTGCAGAGAAGATGGCAGCGGGGGGTATAGGGTATAACACTACCTTTACTCACTACGATACGCGGGGAACCAACTATCGTTGGGCGATTTTACACAAGGGCGTGTAGCCCCCTTTACATCTCCCCCTAATTGTTTTATATTTAAAGTGAACATCCGTGTGAGGTATCCAAGTGACTGTAGGGTTTGATTCTTCTGTTTGTGACATTCTTCGTAAACCACTTCAAGAGCACTCTCGTCGTGGCCCCGGAGGCAGTTATAGCTACCATAAGGGTAGCGACGTTATTCGCCGCCTTAACGAGGCTTTTGGCCATGCTTGGTCTTCTGAGCGGCTTGAAGAGCGTGTGATTGATGACCAAGTGCTTATTCTTGTATCTATTTATGTGGTCAACAAGGACGGCGACACGGTTACTCACCAAGGGTATGGCAGCGCTCAAATTGCCCGCCATAAAGGCAATAGTGCGATGATAGACCTAGGAAATTCCTATAAATCAGCGTATACTAACGCCCTTAAAAAGGCCGCTGAGCAGTTTGGTATAGGTCTAGGCGACGATGAAGACGCTGTTACCAAATCTAACAGCAGTTCTGCCCCCAGAGCCGCTCAGAGCCCTCCCAGGGCGCCCATGCAGGCCCCCGCGGCGATGCCCGTTCGCACTCCAATGGCCAGCCCCGCGCCGCTCCCCGCGCGCATGGCGGCGGGTGGCACCCGGCCGCAAGCCGCTCCCCCCGTGATAACGCAGGACGCGATTGATCAGGTTCTCGACCAGGCTCAAGCTTCTGTTGGAGGTCCCAGCCCCGCGGTGGTTTCTCCCGCCCCGGACCTCACTAACCTCGCTATCAGTGATACACAACTTAGGGCCCTTACTAACTTAGCTCGAATGAAGGGTTTAGATGAAAAAACATTAGTCCAATCAGCTGGCTACGGTGATAAGAGGTTCAAGGACCTTAACCGTACAGAAGCGATGATGGTAATTAAGCACACCAACACTTTACCACAAGGATAATTAATATATGGCAAATCCAGAGTTGGTCGAGGTTACTCTCGATGAACATGGCTTCTCCTTCTACGTGGTTAAGCTTCCGCCGGAAGCCGTAGAGGACAAGCTGGCCCTGAACTCACCCGAAACAGGGCTTATTTGTCGGATGGAGTACCAAAATTTCCTCTATTGTGAACTTGTTGTTAACCTGGAGCGGATGTACCGCTTCATCGCTGAGAATACAGGCGGCGATCAAGCCGAACAAATTAAAATTAGGGAAGAAGTTGAACGAGAAATCTACAAAGTCAACCCTAAACTAGATCCTTCCGGTCTAATTATTACAAAAAGCGGCGTAATTAAACCCGCCGGTAAGGGGGAGGGAGAGCCCCTAGTTGAAAGCGCGGACTGGGATCGAATTCTTGACGATTTGAACCCGTTTATTATCTTTGAGGAAGTAGACATCCTCGAACAAATCCCTCCCTTGTTGGGGGCCGAAGGTGATGATAACGAAGGTCCTCCATTTTTAGATAGCTTTGATACGGTTGAGCTGAAGTGGGAGCGGACGAACATTGTACTGAATATTCGTAAGTTCTCGCCGGATGATCTGCCCTTTATCTTTGGGCCCGAGGTATCGTTTCGGGAAGAACTTCATTATAAAATTCACATTATCCAAAAGTGCGTAGACAAGGCTGATTCCGTGTTCGCTCTTTGTGATGCCATGGGAATTACACAAGAAGTTCAAATCCCCACCTTGGCGGCCGAGCTATACTTGATGTGTATTGAGGTTAATCCGTTTCTTAAAGCGGAAGATGTCGACCTGGATGACATTCGCAGTAAAAGCCGTAAAAATAAAAAACGACGTAAGGTTCCGGAGAGTAAAAGTAAACGCGGCAGCGGTAAAAAGTTTGCTGACATCACGCATAAAGAGCTGTTGACTTTAGCAGAACGAATGAATAAACGAATTGTTGGTCAGCCTGAGGCAGTAGAAAAAATCGTGGACACAATTCAAATCTCTAGTTGCGGGTTGAAGAATCCGGAGTCCCCGGTTGCTGTTTATTTAATGTGTGGTACTACCGGTGTGGGTAAGACTTTAACAGCTAAGGTACTTGCTGAGGAGCTTTGTGGTTCCCGCGATAATATGGTGCGAATTGATTGCTCGGAGTATACGCAACAACACGATATTCAGAAGCTTATCAGCGCTCCCCCTAGCTATGTGGGTTATGAAGACGGGGGGTTTCTCACTAATGCTGTGCAAAGTAACCCCTTCTCGATCGTACTCTTTGACGAAATTGAAAAAGCGCACAACAAGCTGTTTGATTTGTTGCTTCAAATAATGGACGACGCGCGGTTGACCGACGGTAAGGGAACAGTTACTGATTTTAAGGAGTGTATTATTCTTCTCACCTCCAATATCGGAGTAAATGAATCCGAGGCTGTTAAGAGCACAATGGGGTTCGGAGACGCCGGTTTATTGACGAATGATAGGCGCGAAGAGGCATTGAAGTCGGCTCTAAAAACACGCTTTCGCCCAGAATTTCTAAACAGAATTGATGAAACACTTAGCTTTAGGTCATTAACTAAAGATGACGCGCTGCACATAGTAGACCTCCTGCTTGAGTTGGTTAAAGGTTACCTGGAGAACAAGAAAATCGTAGCTGAGTTTACCGACTCTGTCCGCGACATGATCTTCGACAAGGGGTTTTCTAAAAAATTTGGAGCGCGTCCTCTCCAGCGTGCCATCGATAAAGAGATTGTTCGGGCCTTGGCTAAGAAGTTCTTGCGCGGCGAAGTGCTAGAAAATACTAGGATTAAGGTAGACTATAAAAACGACAAGTTGGTGGTGCGCAACCTTAAGTCTCGCGCCGCGCGCAAAAAAACTACAATCGTAAAGGGTGGCTAGTATTATGAATTCTTTAGTAGTGCCCACTATTTTTGAAAAGTATGAAGGTGACAGAATGGCGTGGGATATCTATTCCCGCCAACTGAAGGATCGTATTGTTTGGCTGGGGGGAGAAGTTACTCGCCCCACGGCCAATACCATCGTCGCTCAATTACTTTACTTGGACACCTTGGATAAAGGTAAGGATATTTATCTTTACATTAACTCTCCGGGCGGGTCTATTGCAGCCGGAATGGCTATTTATGACACGATGAATTATGTTGCCTGCGATGTAAGTACTCTTTGTGTTGGGCAGGCCGCATCCATGGGAGCTTTTCTTTTAGGGGCCGGGGCTAAGGGTAAGCGTAATATCCTCCCAAACGCGGAAGTGATGATTCACCAACCCTTGGGGGGTGCGTCGGGGCAGGCATCCGATATTGAACGACAGGCAAAGCATATTTTATCACTGAAGGTCCGGTTGAACCGTTTAATGGCCGAGCACACGGGCCAGCCCCTGGAGACCATTGAGCGAGATACTGACCGAGACCACTACATTACTGCCGAAGAAGCCGTGGAGTACGGAATTGTAGATCGCGTTGTAACCCGGCGCGACAAGAGTTTATACGAAGAGCAAGAAGAGTAAAGGAGGCATTAACATGGGAAGAGGAAGAGCTTTTTCCCCCATCGAGGAAACTATTCTTAGAGAGAACTACGATAAAACCATCGCCGAACTTGAAAAGCTTCTAAGCGAGAGTGGTTATAGCCGCTCCCGTAAAAGCATTAACCGGAAGTTAGAGAAAATGAGGGAAGGTGGGCAAGTCGGGTTTAGAAGTAAGGACACTGTAAGGCGATCGTACCGTCAGCGTAACCGCCGTACAAAGCTACCGGAGACATCTCCGGTGCAAGACTCATTTGATACTGGTTTGGACTGGGATGAACTCGCGCAAGAATAAACCTAAGCCACAGTACTGGCGGATTATCCAGCTAATTCGTAAAATGCGCTTGCGGTATAAAGAGCGAAGCAAGGGAGAGTCGGGATTTCATGTAACCGTGGATGACTTCGGTATTGTATTCCGATTCCGCCCTGGACAGCCCATGGCAGCATATGCAGGGTGGGATATAATCGATGTAGATTTGGAGGAGTACGAGCGGAACCCCCTAGCCTTTGGCAAAAACTTGATGTGGTTGCTGATTGCAAAGGGCTACATGGCTTATCTCCGGGGGCCTGACGGGGCCAACGCTAGAATCTTCAGGAAACTCCTCATTGATGAGGGGTGGGCTCGTCGTATTCTTGATAAGCGTTTAGAGTTGTATAAGAGCGAGCCGCGTCATAAGTTTATGATCGAATTGAATAAACAAATGATTAAAAAACCTGTGCATTTTGTTCTTACTTATTATCCTAACTTCTTTGACTATCTGTGGTAACCTATGCTACTAGCTCTAGCTTTAGTTATATTTTTTGTTGCTCTCATTGGTTTTTTGTTCTATCTACGCGAAAAGTTTCTTTTACAGAAGGTTGAATCCGCTAATGAGAGAATAGGAAATTTAGTAGAGGAAAAACGGAATTTAACTAAGAAGCGCGACGAGGTAATAGCGGATCTAGCGGAGGTCAAACGAGTTTCCGTTGCTCAGGCCGAGGAGATTCGTAAGGTGGTACACCAAAGAAAGAGCTCTGAAGTTCGCACAGGGCAAATAGCAGAACAAATGGCGCCTTTTCTTGAAGACTTTCCCTATGACCCTAAAAAGGCTTCATTTCTGGGCAACCCTATTGATTTCGTTGTGTTTGATGAGGAGGGGGTCCATTT
>Ga0114925_10000001_pt1 | contig 124327 bp, 223 predicted proteins | sample SumtaG_2_FD_87287 | JGI IMG/M metagenome (GOLD analysis project Ga0114925, IMG submission 87287) | Deep subsurface microbial communities from Indian Ocean to uncover new lineages of life (NeLLi) - Sumatra_00607 metaG | ecosystem: Environmental > Aquatic > Marine > Oceanic > Sediment | place... | reverse complement strand
TAATAAAAAAGAGGAAGTCATTGTTACCTCTAGAGATGGTAGTTTGGCATAAGATATATGGCTTCCATTCTGTTTTAGCAGTTGATTATGAGCCGAGAACTGACTCATTTAGGATACCTAATTTTAAGTATGTAACTAATCTTGAAGGATGGATTTTTTATGAAGATCTATTTCATTTTATAAAAGAGAACCCTGATAGGACTAAACCAAGGTATCGTTATAGGCAGTTTGGCCTCATAGAATCGGGAATATACTAGTTATGGATAAATACAGTCCTCTTCTACTTGGTACCATATCTAACTTTTTATCTAATCATCTAGTAAAATATGTTCCTAAACTTTTTACTTCGATCGAATGTATAGAAAGAGAAGAGGACGTTCTGTTCTTAGTTCGTGTTCCAAGAAGACATGTATCACAAGTAAAAAGACGAGTAACTAATTGGCCCTATTTTAGAAGCAAACACTATGAAAATATAAAATTTGAAGTAAGGGCATTTCCTGGTATAGAGTAGAGAAGATGAGAAGGTTATTTGGTTCTATTACTAAGGGTATTGATAAAACAGTATTTGACTATGAGTATAACGGCGAATTCCTTGATAGTACTGGTAGTGTCAAAGTAACGATAAACGATATTGACAATATAGTTAGTAATGTAGTACCAAAATTATTTACTAGGATAGAAGAGTGTATAGATAAGAAGACACTATATGTTTACGTCCCAAAAGAGGCAGTAAAAGAAGTAGATAGAGTTTTAAATGATTTAACAGTAATAGTAATGGACGAACGAAAAGGGGTAAGAATAGGTTGTGTAAAAGTAGAGATAAATGAAGTATCAGAGTATAATAAAGAAATAGAATACCACTTTGTAGGAAACGAATTAGAACCTGTAGTAGAGGAAGTGAGATGGTAGAAAATCAGAGTCAGGATTTTATATTCCAAATGGGCGATGAGATTAGAAGTAAGAAGAACCCTAAAGTTATAGCAATCGTTGGTGAGTTGGGTAAAGGTCCTAATGGTCAGTTAGCTTATCAACTGTTTTTTGATAAGAATAAACTATCTGGTAAGTTCTTTCCCAAGGAAGAAGTGGAGAAGGAATTTAAGTTCTATAGGAGATAGTTATGAAAGAAGATTGGTCTAAAACCGAAGAATGGACAAAAGAGAAATTTGAGAAGTATATGGACGAGCAAGATATTAAGTTTGATACTGCTATGAATATTATTAAGGGAATTAAGTCTGAGTACCCATTCCATCTTCCTTCTGTAGTACATGGGGTTACTGTCTGGAGTCATTGCTCAATTAGTCCCTTCGTTCAAATAGGAAAAGGTACAGTTATAGGTTTTGGGGTGAACATTACTGGTCCTGTTAAGATAGGTAAAAATGTAAGGATACAAAGTTACGTCTTTATACCTGAAGGGATAACGATAGAAGATCGTGTTTTCATAGGTCCTGGAGTTATTTTTACAAATATGAAATATCCTAAGGTTAGACTAAGGGAGGCGAAGATCTATAGTCAAACGCTTGTTAAAAAAGGAGCAAGTATCGGGGCAGGTAGTCTTATCGGATCTGATATTACAATAGGTGAGAATGCACTGGTTGGGATGGGGAGTGTTGTCTTGAATGATGTAAGGGATGGTTGGATTGTTAGAGGGAATCCAGCACATCATATAAGGAAAGTAGAATGAGTTTTATAGGAGGTAGCTATGACTAGTAATGATTATAAGTGGTATGAGTACTGTCCAAAATGTAGGGTTCCTGAATATATAGGAGAACTCCCAAACGGACCTTGGAAACGATGTGAAGGATGTGGTGAATTATTGAATTACTGTTCTAAAGATGTGTTAGATGAGTTGAAATAAGGAGGTATCTAGAATGACAAAATGGATAAAATCAGAATATAGTTATAGTAATGGTGACAGTATAGGACTTGGAGTGATGATTAGATTTTTAATTGAGCATCCTCCGGACTTTAATCTTATGATGCCTACTGATAGAAAGTCTCCAGAAGAAGTTGGTTTCTATCTTTCCATAAGAGTAGGTTTAGCATATGATGATTGTAAGAGATTAGAAGACTGGCTTAATGAGTTTATAGATAATAGTAAATCACCTGTAGATAAAAGTAAATTGTTTCCTCTCAACCTTTATCATGGAGTGGTTTATGTTCCTAGGAAGGATATGTTGTATATTCGAATGCCTAAATGTGATGTCGAGAAGTTTTTAGATCACCTTGCGAAGTCTATCATATCTAATAGAGTTGAAAGACCACAGGACGATTACGTTTTGAGCCTGTAATTGAAGAGGTATATTTAAGATGGCAAAATGGATAAAACCGGGAGTTTATACGAAAGAAGTTGATCTAAGTCATATGCCTTTTTATGAAAGTTTAGAGGCGTACCTCAACTCATTTATGCCAAAAATGTTTTATGATATTCAATATAAATCACTGGAAGAAGTATATATTTTGGTTCCAAAAGAATTAGTAGATGAAGTAAGAAAAAAAGTGAAAGGAGAGATTAGAGATTTAATAAGTGGTGAAGTAACAACAATAGTGGTGAAGTCAAATGGAGACTATTAGTATCGAACTCCCAGAAGCTGTAAGTAAGAGTATAATAGAAGAGATAGACTATTCGTTAAATATTCTTTACCCTAAAATGTTTTATATAATCAATATAAAAGAAGAGTCAGTTGAAATAGAAATACCAAGTATAAGCGGCATTATACCTTTGATGTTATTTGAAATATCAACGAGAACTCCAGTAAGGGATATAAAAGTCTATATTATAAGTTTTCCATTGATTGGAAAGATTTACAAGTTAAGTCATGATAAGAAGAAAAACGAAATTGAATGGTTGTATAGAATAGGTGAGAAGGATTATTCTACTTATAGTAGAGTACTCGAAATGGATAGGAGAAACTATAATAGAGTAACGTAAATAACCTAACAATTAGAAGGAGAAGAAAAATGAAAAACAAAATGGAAATGTTGGACCAATGGTTAAAAGACGTTTGTCCTAGTAAAGAAACCGAGTATATCAAAGTGGAATATGATAGCTCTCCAGTGGAAGGTTTACCCAAAGCAGATTTTAAACATAAGAGAATTATTAATTTTTATACAGACCATAACAGATATCATATTACAGCAATTGATAGGGGAAGAGGTAGAAGTTATTTAGGTTGTTCAGGGACGGCTAGAAAACCGCTTGCTGGAGAAGATTGGATGAGAGGAAACGATATAACAAATGGTCCATTTACTGAAAAGACTTGGAATAAGATATTAAGTAATATTGTTAGATACGAACTAGTAGAGTTAGCTCCGCCAGTGAAACGTGTAGCTGATATACCAGAAACAAAAGTATCAGAGGGTGGTTTTATGGTATGAGAATAGGAGGATAGAGAAGATGGAATCAAGAACTAAAGAAGAGATAATGGAAGTAGCTAAAATCGGGGGTGATGTAGGTCCTATATTAGAGAGGTTTGAAAGGTTATTAATTGAGGTTTTAGTAGACATGAGAGATGAGTTACATGAAATAAGGATACAATTGGATAAGATAAGAAGGTATAAGTGAGATTGTCCTAGTGGAGTCTGTATAGATCAGATCTATATAGGAGTAATATAAACCTTGAGAATAAGAGGAGGTAAGAAATCATGGAAGAATATCAACAGCGAGTAGTAAATGAGAAGTCAGAGTTAGATCGTAAACTCTACTTACTAATTGTGTTTCTGGATGGAGAAACGTTTAAAACATTACCAAGTGAAGAGCAAGAACGGATGCAACGACAGTTAGTAGTTATGAAGGAATATTCCAAGATTTTGAATGAACGGATTGCAGCATTCTAGTAATGAAAACTTTAGGAGAATAGAATGGATATACTAGGGAAGACTGAATTTGATGATGGCTCTATATCTCTACAAATAAAGTTGTCAGAAGAAGAGAGGGAAGAGTGGTTGGTTAATGTTATAGCTTTATCTTATTTATTGAAATCGAAGACTTTGTTAGAAAGGATAGTTGAGAAGGATAAATCGTTAGTAGAAATGGTAAGTAAGAGATATGAAACGAAAGAAAGGAGGGACTGAGTGGAAAAAGTGGATTTTATAAGAATTAAAGTAATTACTAAAACGAATGATCCGGGTCTATCTTATGAACATATATCAACAATAGTTCCAGATATAGAAGGTCTGGATCTTCTTATATCACGTGTTGTTTCAAAAATACTTTATCATTATGAGATGGATAATAGAGGTGTATTTTTTGTAGTAGTACCTGTTGAATATGGAGATAGAGTAAAAGAAATAACAGAGAGAACAGTAGTTAGATATATTGGTTTACAATTTGTTATTGATGGGGGTAGAAAAATGAATGGAAGGGTATATCCTAGTAAAGTCTATATAGATCAGATCTGAAAGGTGAAATATCTTAACTATGTCGAAAATGGAGGGTGAAATAGATCGGTGCGTATACTACTTTTAAGTCCAAATCAGATAGCGAGATATAATTGGGGTCACCAGTTATTTCGGAATGAGATAGGGAAGGAACATGAAGTTGTGTATTATGGAGAGGGATATAAGGGGTGGGATCCGAACCTAAGTGTATCTCAAATAATAAGGAAGTTCTATGTGTCGTCTCCGGATGTACTACTAACGTACGGGTGGCGCTATTCTCGACCATTCCAAGGATTTGATAGGGTTAACATTCCCAGAGTCCATATAGCCGTTGATTATGTAGGGAAGAAGGGTAGCTTCAAGGGAACAATCTTGCCTCAGGGTGAGTTCTTTGAACGGTTAAAACCAGCTATAGTATTCGGCGTCACTTCTCTTGTAGTAGAGAATCTCAAACAGAATAATATCTGCGATAAAATCTTTCTCCTTCCATTCTCAGTAGACACTAACATCTATAAACAGATTCCCGACACCACTAAGGTTATAGATGTGCTAGCAGCTTTTACTGTGAGAGACGACGTGTATCCAAATAGAAGTAAAGTACATCGAATGTTAAAGGGTATGAAAGGTTTAAGGACTCTTACTAAGAGTGTATCCCAGATGAAATTCATTAAAGCTATCAGTGCGTCTAAGATAACAATAACTAGTAACAACATATACAACTCTCTCAGTATGAGATATACGGAAGTATTATCTTGTGGTGGGTTTCTCCTAGCTGACAAGCCAGAAGACTTTGATAGGTTTGGTTATATAGACGGGAAGCATTTGGTTTTATATAAGGATATAAACGACTTACGAGATAAGATACAATATTATCTCAAACATGATAGCGAGAGGGAACATATAGCGAGACAGGGAATGAAGTTTGTCAGGAAGTATCATAGCTGTAAGAGACGTGTAGGTGAGTTCATTGATATAGTCAAACACAATATAAACGGGTTATAGAACGGATCTTATAATTGACTCTATCAAAAGTTCTGTCTACACCACTCGAAACCACATAGAATTAACGTTTGAGTTCTGAACTGTAAGAAAGGAGAAGATATGGCTTGGTTAATAATGGATGATAAAGTCGATTATACATCTGAGTTCTATCCAACACATATAGTTGGTTTTAATAATGAAGTATTACCAGTGTATATGGGGGCTAGTAGTGTTGTTGAAGAGAAGGTTATAGGTATATATGTAAGCGATGAGAGTTATAAAAGAATAGACCATACTATGGAATATGTCTTTATACACAATCCAGATATTCCATCTAAGTTTTTAACAGAGGAATATAACTTAGAAGGGCTTAATGTATCTACTGTTGAAGACAAACTATCAATGAATAGAAGACACTATCATATCTGGCCCGCTCCTTATGATAGTGAGGGGGATCGAAAACCTAATTGTTAGTAGATTTGGTGTTAATACGGCGATTGACTGATAACTTGACTTTTGGTTAGATTGGGAGTTTTGGTCGAAAAGACGGTCTCTTTGACATTTTCTGAGATATTGTGCGCAGAAACTTTTTGATTCTAGTAGGATACGAGTGACAGAAAATCGGAAAAACAAATTGGGAATGTCTAGATCTAGTGACTGAACGTGGATACCGTCTTCATTACCAGATCAATTTTTTTCAAATGTATAGCGAATTTTATTGTTACAAAAAATAAAGACTAGAAAAAATCCATCCAGTCTCTATTCTCTATTCAAGCCAAGATCAGAACCTGTCTACATCTTCGCCATACTCTGCTCTGGTTGCTTCCTTTATATGAATAAAACAATAATCATCAGATTGATAATGCATCCGGACAACACCTTTATCTTCAAAGGAGGCGTTAATAATATCCAATAGATATCGATCACGCTTCCATTTATACCAACCCATTTTACCCATCGATTGAGGCTCACCATATTTACTAGTTAATATTTTAAACAGTGCCTTACGTATCGGACTATCATACCAGAGCAAGGATATTAAATACAGCTTTCGCGATTCGAAAGTGAAGCAAAGTTTTATATTAACTTCCTTATCTAGAATCTTATCTTCATACTCTACTATACCTGACTTGTCACCATCATCAATCAGTTCATGTCCTTTTGCGATTACCATATTTTTTACCGTAGTTATATGAGCCCCCCACTCATAGTTTTCGAATCTTGGGTGTCCGATATTAATTCTTTCCATCTTGTCTCTCCTTTCTTCTTTTTTTAATAATCCCATTCTACATTAAAATAGTTTCTCAACGCACGAGCTTCTGGATCATTTCTCCAAACTCTAGCTTTTGTATTCTTTCCTTTTCCCATACCAGATAATTCATAAGCTAATTCATTTACAGAAAATAGTAATCCAACTGGTCTATCGTAGAATACATTAGTAGCCCATAATGTTAATACATCTCCTTTATCTTTAGTACGAACAATCGCACCTATGTAATAAATTTTAGAATGGTACCTTGATTTTATGTACATTGCTTCTTTAACTGAATGTCCTTTGTATAGTGCCGTATTTATTAAGTCTATTTGTACCTTGATTGCTGGCATAATTTCGGCTTCTCCACTTGCCTTCATTGTACTTAAAGCAAGCCCCATCAGAATTCCTGCGATAGCTGCAAGAATTAAACTAATTGTTTTTGGTCGTCTCACTCTTCCTCCTCCTTTCTTTTCAATAAAAAATTGGCCGGAAGACTATCGAGGTGTATTGATAGACTCCCAACCAAAAACAAAGTTAAGTAATTTTCAATCGTTTACACACTTTGTAAACGAGGTATAGAACTGGCAACTTTTATTATATAGGTTTTCAAAGTAACTTAAATTAGAATAAGCAAATCTCGCAGCTTCTATTTCCGATTTATGGTACATAAGAGCTATCTTCTCACCGTAAATAAACTTATACTTCTGAGAGATTCTATCAGCAAATTTCATTTTCTTACCATAAATCTCCTTAAAGTAGTCTTCCATTGTGATCTTTCTTTTTCTGTTTATATCACTATAGTTAGTTAAGAAAGAAACTAGATGGTAAGTCTCATGAAGAATAGTCGTAAATAGAGCTTCCAAAGGTGAATCAAGAGATCGTTTCTCGTCTCTTATCTCTCCTGCACCTCCTGGAATCAATATATATCTTGTTGAGATTAGAATTTCTACTACTCGTGAGTCCCCAGTTTTTAGGGAGAACCAACCTGAACAGTTCATTTGAAGATCCTCTGATGAGTTGGAAGCTGCCTTCGGGTCAAGAATTATCTCTATTGGGGGGATGTTTTTTGTTTCTATATGTTGGAGATGCTGGTCATAGAAGAAAAATAATGCATCATATAATTTATGAAAATCTACTGGAATTTTTGAATTTCCCGTGTTCAAGTATAAATTAGTGTATAATTTAATAGAATGCTCTATATGTTCGAAATCCTTGTCCATTTTTCGTTTCCTCCTTTCTTTAGTTTACAGAATACGAGTGATCCCGAATGAAAAGAATTGGCTGGAAGACTATCAGACTCCCAACCAACCTCTCTCATACCGTTCACCAGAGTAAAGAGCAATAAATCAATCGAGTTTTAAAACTGGACACAATTAATCTCAGCTCCGCGTTCTCTCCCAGCCACATATAACCTTCTTTGGACTTACTCAAATCTCGTGGTTTGCCATACTTTTTAGTTAACGTCTTGAGTATCGAATTTACTAGATAGACATTCTCCCATCCAGGTTTGTTATCCCACTCAACATTTATCATATGTAATTTTTTCGTTTTCGGAGTGAAGAAAAATCGTATGTAAGCTTCCTCGTCAAAAACTTTATTTAAATAACTAACTCCCGGAATGCAACCTGCGAGTCGTCTAGCTCCAAAACCGCCTGAGAGTATTATTCCCTCTACTTCATCGATACTACTACCCCACTTATAATTCTCGAATTGTATTTTAGAGTCTGCATACGATTGCGTAGGTATAGTAAGTGACAAGACAAATGTTAGAAAAATCGCCATAACTAATGCTAGTACTGATTTTTTCATTTTTAGTCCTCCCTAGTTTTGCCATCCCGTTACTTTACCATTCTCAACATAGACATAAACTCGTTTACAATAACCACTATAACCATATTCGTATCTGCTACATCCATGTCTATATTTGTAAACGTATTGTTTATGTATACCATAAGACCCTACAGATCTGTTAATATGATTCCACTTTCGTCCCATAGCTAGCCACATCCCTCTTTCGGACATACCAACCTTGAGAGTCTGACTAAGTATTAAATGTCGTTCTTCAAGTGGAAAGAGCTTTCTCCTCTCTACGTCCATAAGGATCTTTGCTGCACGTTCCAAATTTTTATATTTGACATTGTAAAGATACAGACCCAACACCTGACCGTCGGTTAACTCCTGAATTTTTCCTTGGTCTATAACTGGATTCAATCTGGTAGGAGATTCAGGAGATACAGCACATCCTACCATCAAAAAAACCGTCATAGTTAATAATACAAATAGTTTTCTCATTTCTTAATTCTCCTTTCTTAATTAAAGTTTATCTTCAGCTTCTTTCTCTTGGGTTTCTGCTATTTCACTGCATTCTTGCATATTTAGTTTAGAATATTTTTCTGAGAGATACATTAAGTGAAGTTTCTTTTTGGTACGAGTAAGGGATAGGCATAATGACACAGATTCTCTTTGCCAATATAGTTTTTCATCTTTTTTATCTATCTCGGGAGGACCATATTTTTTAGTTAATATTCGAAGCAAGGAGTCATATACTATTACCGTTCCAAGCTCGTCCCAGGACAAAGATACCTGATATAACTTTTGTGTTTTTGGGGTAAAGTGAAAGTAAACCTTAACCTCCCAGCCCAGAATTTTATCTGAAGAAATCATAGTGCCGAGATCAGGTTGAGTAAATCTGGGATCCATGTGATGTCCCTTTGAAATTATCATTTCTTTTACTTCATCGAAAGTACTGCCCCACTTATAATCTTCAAATTGTGGTTGTATCTCAGTAGCGTTCGCCCTCCTCGGGTTTACTCCAAATACTATGAATAACGCCATGAGTACCAACGTTATTACTGCAAACACGATCTGCATTTTTATTACTCTTTTCATTCTATCTCTCCTTTCTTTAAGTTCTTATAATTAATCTTGAGTAATAAACCTTTCTAATCTAATATTAATATATATAGCGAACTTCTCCTATTCCCACTGTTGTTACAAAAAATTGGTTGGAAGATTACTACATACTCCCAACCAATTCTATACAGATGTTAATAATATTTAGTGACTCTCAATATTCGTTCCAGGTACATAATATCATCGAGAACGATTACAGCTGCATTTTGATCTTCCGTATTAGATCTCTCTCTATCTTTCCTGTTGAAACACAAACCATACTCACACCATGAACTATGTCACCTTTAAGATACTCACCATCAATAGTTGCCTTAATGATTATCTTATTGGCGGTAATCAACAGACCTAGAGAGACAGTCGTAACAGTCCTTTTGTCCTTGATATAAGGTAAACCCATTGTTGTCCCACAGTCACAAGACGTTTCATCTAGATTTAATCGTTTAGGCGTTGTCGAGATCGTACCCGACTTTTCATCAGAGCTAAGAATCTGATAACCTTCCGTTACAAGAACTTGCTTTGACGCCTTAAATAAATCCGACTTTAAGCCTTGGATTCCCTCCACAATATTATGTGAAGATGTAACCGGTGGTTTATAAGTCGCAGCACATCCTGCCATCAGGAAAATCACCATAGCCGATAGTACAAATAATTTTCTCATTCTTAATTCTCCTCTTTAAATGTTATTAAATTAACTAAGTCTTAATCCTTCTACTAATTAATATATATAGCGATCTCTTCTATTCCCACCATTGTTACAAAAAAATTGGCTGGAAGACTACTATACACTCTCCCAACCAATTCTGTTTATCTACCACGACTACGACCATGACCTCTACTCCTATTACCCCTATCCTGGGCTTGCCTTTTCCTTTTCTTAAGTCTTTCATCCTTCTCTTCAAGGAATTTTCTCCAGGAGGGGTGTTTGTCTAGGTCCCAAGGGTTTACTTTAATTGTTCTTGGACTGGTCATTTTATTCTCCTTTTATCGAGATTATTTACTTGGTTCCAACCGGGTGGTGGATTGAACGTACCCAGTTCCATACTTTTTTCAGGAAAGCCACTATGGCCGATAGTATGAATAATTTTCTCATTCTTAATTCTCCTTCTTTAAAGTGTTATAAAATTAACTAAAGCCTATCTTCTACTAATTAATATATATAACAATCTTTTCCTTATCTTATTATTGTAACAAAAAAATTGGTTGGAAGAATGTATTAGACTCCCAACCAACTTAAAAATTACTGTTGCAAAATTTCGGCTCCCTCAATTTTCTTAAACTCGTCTTCGGACAATGTATACTTTATTGGATAAGGTATCCAACCTCCTGACGGCCACCAAATTTGTGGTATTCCGTGCTCTTCTAACAATCGTTGTAATTGTTGGTCCTCTTCACGAGAGTCTATTTTTATTTCTACAATATCACGAGTTACCTTCATTCTTAATCTTTCCCTCCTTTCTTCTAATTAATACTTACTAGTCGTCAGTCTCAATTGCACCAAGTATCGATATAATCTCAAATTCCAGTTTCGTACGAGTGATAGTTCCATTACGATACTGTGAAAATAACATCTTGACTTCGGCAATCATCTCTATCTTTCTTACCCATTTTGTCATTCTTTCTCCTCTTTCTTAATGTTATCCTGTAAATCTTTTTTCGCTTCTAATACTTCTTTTTTTAGATCCATTGTCTACAACCTGACTTTCCCTTTCCAAATTGCTTCTTCAGCAGCTATTCTAGCAAGTATTCTAACCGCTGTTTTCGACGCCTGTATGATATGTTCTTTACTATGTTGAGGATATTCTTTTGTTGTGTTTTCTACTATTCTATTGAATATCTTATCTGGTACGTTTACTTTTATGTCTAGTTCCATAGTATTATAACGTCCTCCTCTCCTTTCATCTCAAATGCATGTTGCTATTGCCATAATACCCAGGTGTCAACCTATCTTCTGGGTCGTAGATTTTGATACCCCACTTTTTACAAAACTGAGTAGCTTTTTTCTTATTCACGTTTAACACGATCTTACGTCCATTCTTTACCCAAGAGATCTCATAGTAGCTACCTTCATAACCACCACTAAAGCGCCGACATCGATAGTCAGATCTCATTTTAACTCTCCTTTCTTTAGTATATAGAATACAAATAATCCCGAGATGGTAGATTAAATTATTTCCTTCGGTTAGCACACAGACTCATACGAGTTATGTATGATGCAACGAACTTTGTTGCATCTATAGTAGACATAAGATTACATGATGCTCGTGAACCTTGGAAATTTGGCATAAATTCCCGTATCATCGAAAATGTGATTCTATCGACTTTGATGTAACCAATCCACCGTTTACGGATATTTTTCCATTGAAAAAACCATGATTCACAAACATCACTGTGAAAGTTAATATCGATTCTGTCAACAGTATCGTTAACTTTGACAGATACTTCTGGGTACATATCCAGATGACTTAATATCCAAGCAATACTCTCTTTTTTGATTGCTGGATTAAGTATCTTTTCTGGTTTCATAATATATCCTCCATTCATGTATCCATCTCGGGATCGTTGCTACCAAGAGAACATTATCGTTATTGCTTTCTCCTCTCTTTATGGTAAATGTTTGAGTCCAGTAGCCTTATAAAGTCGTCTGTAAAAGGTTTTGGATAGTGGCTTATTACCTGCCATTCCTGAGCCTCTCAAACAATCTTTGTCTTTATCTGTCCCATATTTTCTAATCAGATCCAGATTTCTTTGTAATCCCTCTGCTTGTCCTTTGGAATATTCACTCATTTTCTCCCTCTTTATAAGACGGTTATTTTTTACCATGACCGTAGCCATGACCATGTCCATGACCTTCACCATTGTTACCCTCACCTTTGTCTTGACCAGGAGGCCCATAATGGTCGTGGTTTTCGTCCCCATATCCGTAACCAGGACGTGCTCCATCAATAGAGGAAACAGTAGAACCCTCACCATCACCTCTATTGTGGTGGCCTCTCGGCGAATGTGGAGTAATGCAACTTGCAAGAAACAGAGTTGCAATCATTAAAATAATTAACTTCTTCATCTTTAGTCCTCCTTCTTTAGATAATATTAGAATTAGAATCTATCTACCTCTTCACTGGTATATATTCTACTGTATCACACCATTCGTCAAAACTGAGCGGTTCTTGGTCTTGATCCCGAATCCTTTCATAATAATCCTTATATTGTTTCTCCACTTTCTCTTTAGATTCTGTAGCGAATGGATCCCGTATATATCGAAAGTATATTGTCTCTTCACGACTTAACAAAATCTGTCTTACAAAATCTCTAGCCTTCTGAGATCTCAGAAAGCTGCTCAGACGAGATGTTACTTCCCAGCATCTATTACATTCTTCAGTACCTAACATAGAAGTGGGTTCGTCACACCACTTACAAAGAACTGTTTTTTCATTATTTGTATTTGTCATTTTTCTTACTTCCTTTCTTTTTTTTAGTTCTTCTAGTTTATAAATATTATAATAATGCTTAGATATATAGGTCACACCAAAGCTATAAGAATTACTAGGATGAAAGAGAATGCTCGTTCGGATCAGATATTTATCAAAGTCCCAATCTCGAAAAACTCCGCCATTTTCATTGAACCATCGAGGTTCGGGTAACCCATATTTAGCTACTAATATGTTTTGTACTTTTTGCATTGCTTTATATGATGAGATATTTATCATAGATACTACTGCTTTATATAACATCTTACTCTTTGGAGTAAAATAAAGATGTACATCTGATTCCTCTCCTATGATCGTATCTTTATATATTATAACATGACTCCTTTTGGTAAAATCATGTCCTTCTTTAAGGAACGTATCTTCTATTAGACTTTTGCGACTTCCCCATTGATGATCTCTAAATTGTGTTTCTAAATCAGTATATCTCATTTCTTAATTCTCCTTCTTTAAATGTTGTAAAATAATCAAACTCTATCTTCTACTAATTAATATATATAGCGAACTTTTCTTATTCCTATTATTGTAACAAAAAATTGGTTGGGAGATTATTGATCAATCCCAACCAATTTCCCCATATGTACCAAGGGCCTCCATCACTCTAACTATCTAAACTAAACTCTACGCGGATTGGTATGATACGAGTGTATACATCATACCTACTATATCTTTTAGAAAGGTAAGCTTTATTCAATACATTACTAAGTAGCTTTTCGGAGAAGCTATAGACCCTTGATGGTATGATTCTTTCGCCGATGACATTATGTACAGTAACAGTATTGGTAATGTAGTTAATTGAAAAAGAAGTGTTATGCTCTGCAAGGTATTCCTGCGACTTCAGTCCAATACTATCTATACATATGAAATGATACAGTACAATTGCTGTAATTAGCAAGATTGGATATATGATAATTCTAGCTTTTATTTTTGTAACTGTTTTCATTTTGTCTCTCCTTTCCTTTAAATTAGTCTTGAATAATAAACCTTTCGAGTTATTAATATATATAGCGATCTTTTCTTTTCTACTTATTAATAGTTGAAATAAAGTTTACTACTCCGGAAACCAGAGTTTTGTAACGAAATGCCAGCCTAGATAAAGGACTGTACCCCAGAAGCCTATTCCAAGAACGATAGCTGGAATACAATAGAGTACAATCCATTTTTTTGACATCTCCGTTTCACGCATGACTTACCTCCTCTTCTATATTTCTACTCTCTATATCTCTTCTTCCTCTTCTTTCATTGATAAAACCAAACTGGTTATAGAACCAACTGAATACAAAGCATACTCAAATTTCCAATTACCACCATGTTTGTCTATCACTGCGAAATCTCCAGGCATCTCTGACGAATCCTGTAGGAACGGATAAGTAACAGTTCCGACAGTAGTGAGAGCACAAAACCCTCTAGTAAAGTCTGAATCTTTCATAGTTAAAGATAGGACAAGAGCTGTACCTACTCGAGCCACGAATCCAGCCCGACCAAACCATCTTGCTTCATTAGGGGTCAGGGGATCCTCACAAACCTCAGTGAATGGATCCTCCATGTGCCAATCTTTTCCCTGCCATTCTAGATAGAGCAAATGGCCTGCAATATGAACAGCCATCGAAGTGGCTGCTCCTAATACTACCTTCTTCCAATCTCTTTCCTTTAGCCATTTTGTATTAACACCTAAAATAGAATACTCCATGGCAATGGCATTAGAAGAAATGATTAACGCTAATAATAGCGTAATGAAAATAAATATCCTTCTCATTTATTCCACCCCAATTAAGGTTAACGATTGATACTGATAAGCTCCACCTGCTTATCAGTACATTTCCCACAAATGTTGCTAATTATGTAATCAATGATACTCATACACTTGTTACAGATTTCACATCGATATGTGGGATGTTTATGTTCTATTTGTTTCTTCTCTGTTCTCATTTCTTAATTCTCCCTTCTTTAAAATGTTGTGAACTAATCAAACTTAATTATCTTCTACTAATTAATATATATAGCGATTCTATTAGATATAGGTAGAACAAACAATAAGAAACTATTAACTACTAAAGAGAGGTAAGGAATGGGAGAAGAACGGGGATGTGATTGTCCAGACTGGAAACCAAACATTAAAATAATAGATGGTATGATTCTAATACAGACTAACATGGCTTGGGGAAGTAAGGAAGGTTATACAGGTAAGAGTTTTAAATATTGTCCGTGGTGTGGACGTCTTCTAACTATTAAAGAGAAGGAGAGAAAATGAAGAATATAAAACTGGGTTTATGTTTTTTGGATGAGAACGATGAAGTTATTGTTAAAAGAACTATTAAAGCGAATTGGACTATCAATATAGAACAGGATTTAAAAGCGTTTCATAATACTCATATAAAAGATGAAATTGCTGCTATATTTACAGAGCATCTAAAACTTGAATTAGACTCTAATGACGTTGTAAAAGAGATGATAGATGAGCTTTATGGTTTAAATAATCCTGAACAAAAAAAGGGGAGACAGGATTAAACAGTAGTATCCTGGAAGTCCAAATCTACGGACTCTCCCATTTCTTTATTATCTATAACTAATCATAAGTATATTCTACTATAACGTCTTCAAGACCGTCAGAGTAAACTAATACTATAGGTGTATGACGTTGATCAGACATTGACTGGATCTTTTGGAGGTCTATTTGGTAGAGATACATTAGACTTACAAGATATCCAATGTCTATGGACTTTTGGAACAATTGAGTAACGCCTTTCCCAGATGCCATGAAACAAGCATATTTTGGCATAAAACTGCGTTCGTCAAAGTCAATGCGGATAACCACTCCATACGGAGTTCCAAATTTGATTTTTCGTTTGTCGCTCATAACATGTTCTCCTTCCTCTATCTTTGTTTAGTCTTCTAAAAAAATTGAAGAATAGGGTTTGACAGCCTCGATATTAAGTGTCATCGATACGGTGTCTGCTAGCGTAAAATATACTGGCTTCAAAGCCCTGGCTTAAGGCTCCACCCATATACTAATACTAACTAATCGGCCTGAGCATTTGAGTCCCCCTCGACTCGCTCATAGGTACATAATTAATCCCGTTGTATCAACCATCAAACCCTACCTTTAATACCAATTAATATATATAGATATATGTTGGTTTTACAATATATATAAAATGAGTAATTACATTACTCTTTCGAGTTTGTCTATTTATTATCTATATATATTAATTACTAGAGGGAAAAGTTGTTTCTAATAAAAGTAATAGGAGAATAGAAAAATGACTATTAAGTTTAGGTTTGAATTTTGGTTTAGAGATAGTCTAGGCACAGAGATTCGTAGGGTTGTTGATAGAATAGTTCCGAGAATGTTTTCTAGTATTGAATTAGTTGACTTATGTATGAATATATATGTTCCGGAGCGGCTAGCTTTGGATGTGATAAGGGCTTTGAATAGTGATATACTTATGTCTGACTTTAATCCAGGAGAACAAAGACCAATTACTATAGTAGAAGTAATAGGAGAATAAAAGTGGTAATAGATCTGCGAGGAGCTGGAGTAAGTTTAATTGAATGTTTAGATGATGTTTACAATATTATAAATCGGATAATTCCAAAGTTATTTTTCAGAGTAGAAATAGAAGATAATAACATATCTATATATGTTTCAAAGTCAGAAAAATATTATGTAAGTCAAGAGTTAACTGTTAGGTGTCTACCTATGTATATAATTGTAGGTGATTACTTCCACTGTGCTAACATTAGAGTAATAGGAGAATAAGTTATGAAACATGTAATTATATGTAAGTCTAAAAAATTGAAATTTGATGGTTGTATTAATACTAATATAATTATTAGTCATCACTGTTTTATGTCCGAAAGTTTGATGAGACGAATCGACCGAGAGTTAAACAAGATTTTTCCAAAGATATTTTATAAAGTGGAACCTATAAGGGAGAAAGAGAGATTTGGTGTTAAAATAAGGATTTGGGACGACCGTACTAGTGACATTATAAAAGAGGTTCTTACTCCTATTGGGAAGTTATGGAATGTTAACCGTGAACTTCATGTCTTCAGTAAGGAATGAGTGGAAGAATGACTGTAAGAGAATTTCAAGGAAGATATCGATTCCTTTCAAACTTTTATTTATGTAATGTAAAAGTTTATGGTATAGTTTACAAAAGCGCTGAACATGCATATCAAGCTATGAAAGCTACTAATGAAGAAGATAGAAAGTATATTCAGGAAGCTTCGACTCCGGGTAAAGCGAGAAGGAGAGGTAGGGAAATAAAGATTCGATCGAGTTGGAAAGGTATTAGAGTAGGTGTTATGAGACACGTAGTTACATGTAAATTTGAACAAAACCGGTACTTAATGGACAAGCTAATCTTAACTGGCGATGAAGTATTAGAAGAAGGCAATAATAGGAGAGATGATTTTTGGGGAATATACAGAGGAAAAGGTGAGAACTGGTTAGGGAGAATATTAATGGAAGTTAGAAAATACAATAAGGAATAAAGGAGGGGAAAATGGACATCATCTACAAACCAACTGGAAAGGCAAAGGAATACGCCGATTTAGCCATCAATATTTACAAAGGTTGTACTCATGGTTGTAAATACTGTTATTGTGCAAAAATTCCTTGGACAGCTGAGAAGTATCACGAGGCTGCGAATCCCAAAAAGGATGTAATTGAAAAACTCAGAAAAGATGCTGGTAAGCTAAGTAGTAACTGCCCCGAAATTTTATTGAGTTTTACGGGTGATGTTTACCAACATGAAGAAATGAATCTGGGGTTGACAAGACAGGCAATAAAAATTCTGATAGAGCATGATTTACCTTTTACTGTCCTTACTAAGGGTGGAACGAGAGCAGTAAGAGATTTTGATCTTCTGAGGGGGTATGATAAAGCTCGATTTGGCACAACATTGATTTTTTGGAACCAACAGTATGCTAATGACTGGGAGCCTAATGCCCCTACTATTGAGAATAGGGTTGAGGCTATAAGTGAAGCATTCAGTAGGGGAATACCGACATGGGTAAGTCTTGAGCCTGTGATAGATCCCTACCAGGCACTAGAGGTCATTTTACAGTTGTATCCGATAGTCGGCCATTGGAAAGTTGGTAAATTGAATTATAAAAATCTGGATGTAAACTGGGTAGACTTCAGAGAGAACGTCCGCTCTTTACTCGATTCATTGGGTGCTGATTACTACTTGAAAAAGAGTTTAACAGAACTTTAAATGGAGAAGAAGATGAAAAGAGTTAGAATTGGAACTTTCGAACAGTGTATATTTTGTGGTATTTTTAGTGAGTTTGTTGGAATCTTACAGAATGCAAGAGATAATGAGTCCTACTGTCCGTTCTGTGGAAAAACACAGAAACAAGCTAGAAAGAAATATAAGCCAAACAAGTATATTATGCAAGTGTGTTATGTAGATTCCTATTAGTATATGAACAAAATAATGTCTAGAACATTCAACAAAATAAGGGGTTTTTAATATGCGTCTTCCGTTTAGATTTTTAAGAACAATTCATAATGGTATTATGAATTTGCTTTACTGGTTTCCGATTATATGGAAAGACAGAAATTGGGACCACCATTTCTTATTTGTTTTACTTCGTCATAAATTACAAAGTATGGAAAAATTCTTTAGAGGAGAAGATGCATGGAGTCTTTATGGAGAAAGAGACGCCGATAATATTAAAAAATGTATACGATTAATAGATCGAATCTTAGAACAAGATTATTCTGAAATGGCGTTTAAAAAACATGATGAGAAATGGGGTGAGATTCAGATGGATTTTAAACCAGATAGAATTTTGAATATATACAGACCAAACGTCACTCCAGAAAATAAAGAATTAGAAAGGAAGGAAAATTTTAAATGTCATGAACATGAAGATTATTTGGCTAAACAAGATTTAGAATATCTATTTCATTTACTTGTTAAATATGTGAGATGTTGGTGGGATTAATATATAAGAAGGAGAGGAAGTTAGTTGAAGACGCTACTTCGATTTTTGGTGGAGTAAGTATTGTTTATCGTTTGTGGCTTACACCGGTTAGTGAGGACATATTCCCCGGTCCCTTTAAGCTTTCTGGTGTAGGCCCATAGTATAGTTCTAGAAGAAGTTTTTTTGTTTAAAAAAATCATTATATATGAGTATACTTATATATATTAATTACTGGATAGGAAGTATTGTTAATATTGTAGGGAGGTTATTATGGAAGTTTTAATTACTATCATAGTGATTTGTATTGTTGGGCTTAAATTGATGAGTCTTCTGAAACGTCATGAGAAGAGTTATCAGATGGACCTTCGTAAGAAGGATATCAGGTACGCCAACATAAGTTAGGAGATCCAAAGTAGAAGAAAAGGAGTTCTTATGAACTTCTTTTTTCGAGAATTATTTTTTTTGTAAACTTGAAGGAGGTATAATGAAAATATGTTTAGTTGTAGGTGCGAGACCTAATCTTATGAAAGTAGCGCCCGTAATTCGAGAGATAAAAAAATATCCTGATATAGAATATACGTTGGTACATACTGGTCAACATTATAGTACTAATATGTCTGATGTCTTTTTTGAAGATTTGGAGATACCAGAACCGGATGTGAATTTAGGAGTCAAATCAACTAAAACTACAATTATTGATTTAGTAAGTAATGTATTTATGTCAAAGAAACCAGATGTTGTAGTTGTATTTGGAGACGTTGACTCAACAATGTATACTGCGATAGCAGCTTCAAAAGCTGGTTATAAGTTAGCACATGTTGAAGCTGGAATGCGTTCGTTTGACCGGACTATGCCAGAAGAGATTAATCGAATAGTTACTGACGTCTTGTCAGATTTTCTGTTTGTAGCTACACAGTATGATATTGATAATTTGTTAAAAGAAGGTGTAGATAGAACAAAGATATTCCATGTTGGTGATATAATGATTGACAATTTACAATATAATTTGCCTCTAACTCGAAATATCCAGACTCCAGAGGGACCTTATATACTACTAACTTTACACAGACCTTCTAATGTAGATGTAAAAGAAAATCTAAAGCCAATTTTACAAGCAACTAGTGAGTTGTCAAAGAAGATTAAAGTTATTTTTCCTATTCATCCAAGAACAGAGAAAATGATTAGAAGTTTTGAACTGGGTAAGTATATACGAGAAGTTCAAATAGTAGAACCAATGAGATACTTAGATTTCTTAGCATTTATGATAAAATCTAAAGCAGTCGTTACTGATTCGGGAGGAATGCAAGTAGAAACAACGGCGTTAAATGTTCCTTGTATTACATTAAGGGAAAATACAGAACGACCATATACTGTTGAAAAAGGAACTAACCTCCTTGTTGGTCGTAATAAAGATAAGATTATTGAAGAAACTTTTAAAGTAATTTCTGGTAATCAGAAATGGGCACTTATAAATGGTGGTCAATGGTTCGATGGACGAGCTTCAGAAAGGATTGTTAAGATATTATATGAAAATTTTACAAAAAAATAACTCACTTGTCTCTAACAGAACAGGAAGGAAGAGTCAAAAATCCCAATCCTATAAAGAGACAAGTGAGTAGACATTATAAATCAATTGTTTTTTAATCTGATAGCGTATAGTTTGTTTTGTCTAAAGAACATAGTTCTTATTCCGTCTTTACATAATTTCATTAAAGGGTTTATATCTGGGTCCCTGATTTCTTTGATTGTTTTTGATTTTGGATCTCTGGAAAATATTTCAAGAACTTTGTCTTCTATTATTGAAACGACAACATTATTATCTAAAGTGATGAAGTTAATTTCATTGTAGTCTACTATATCAAGTATCCTACAGTCGTAAGTGTTATAGTTTTTATCGAATCTGAGTATGAACCTTTTGTAGTCACTTCCTTTACTTCCTATAAAGATACAAACTCCTGAGTCATGTTTTGCGTCGATGATTCGATAACCCTCTAACTCTGGAATTGGTTTAATTATACAAGAACAAGCGCTATCTTCTTTTGGAACTGGAATTACAACATATGGTTTTCCTAGAACATCCTGATAAATTAGTCCGCTGAGCATTTTACTCGATAGTGGCATAATGTTCCATGTACTATAAACCAAGGGTGAGATAGTAGTGTTAAGCTCTTGAAGTTTTATTTCGATTAAGTTTCCTTCGTTTATTACAAATAATGTATTGTTAATAATCATTTTGTCAGTACATTGGAGGTCAAGGTTTTTTACTTCTTGACTTTTATTTAAGGACATGAACTTTATTCTATTAGCACTTTCAATTCTAATTAGAACTGGCGTAAGAGTTTTAGGGGAAAATAAAACTTCTGTTTTATGCGAAACATGATAACCAGTCCTGTTAATAAATAAATTTGGTTTCCCTTCTGTTTTGGTTATTGATATTCCATAGCATGTTCCATGATATAAAATGTCGTTGTTAAACTCTCTAACGAAAGTTATTTCGAAGTTATCAGTACTCTGAATAGTTATTTTCTTTATTGGAAGAATTGAGATTGTTCCTGGAAGTAACGGGGGATTGTATCTCTTACCTTTTTCGAATAGATCAGTAAACCAAGAAAAGTATTCTGATGGAATACAGCTGAAGTCTCTAACAGAGGGTGGAGTAGATGTTTTTGGGTTAAGCACTGATATGTTGTCTCTCATTCGTTTCTCGAAGTCGTTTTTCTTGTATCCTGGGTGACCACCTTTATACGGGTGGATTCCTACAAATAGTTGGAAAGCAATAATTGCAAAAGAAAACCAATCGCTTAGTTCTGAGAAACCTTTTGTATGCCAGTCACGAATTGACATCATGATGGCAGTAGCGGGAAAATGGGGTGTTTGATATGAGTCGACGTCGATGAAATATGGTACAACAAATTTATATGTATCAACTAAGTAGTTAAATTCATTTCCATCGACTATTAAACAGTTTGCGTTATGTATCAACTGTGTGGTTTTTTTCAAGTTCTCAATTAGTTCGACAGTTGATTTATTATCGATATTTGTTCGTTTCCGAAAGTCAGTTGAGAATAGTTTTGGCAAAGCCTCTACATTTTTGATCCAGTCCATAGTAAATCCAATGGGTGTATTGTTTTTGTCTAGTAATATATCAATTGGGTTTAAGATGTTTGCTTCTGTTAGTACTTGTAACTCGTTAATTTTACCTGGAGGAATCATCTTTTGTTTGGAATGATAAACTTTATATATAATTTTTCCTTTTCCGTAGACGGAACCTTCTCCTCCTTTGGCAATAAAATCATTTTGTGTTAAAGTAACTGTTCCTTTGCCTCTAATATGATAGTTCATGATAAACCTCTAACATTTTCTTTGGTTGTATTTAAGCTGTTTACGAAGCTTTTCCATCCGCTCTTGTTGGATTTTTGGAAGTTCGTTTCTTATTTCTTCCTTGATTTCATGTTTTAAGGAGATTTTGTAATATACATTTTGTAGAAAGAAGGAACACATAACGAATGCGATTCCAATAATTATGCTAATAATTAGATTTTTTATTCTTATTTTCATATTTACTCCTCCTCTGAACGGAATATTTATATCTTGGATAGCTTTTATCCTTTTATCGAAAATAGAAAATAATCTATAGCATTCTCAATCTCAATAAAACTATCTTCTAACCCCTCAATTCCATAACCAAGAAAATTATTATCTTTTGGATCCAAAGGTCTGGATTCATATAATTCTCTCCATTTGTTATGTTCTTCGGTAATTACTTCTTTTGTTGCTTCAATTTTGGTAATTAGTTCTTCTGTTTTCATATTTATTCCTCCTCTAAATGATATCCTCCAATAGTTATATCATCTAAGTGGAATATATCATTTGTTTTTATATCTTGAATAGCTTTCTTACTTCTTCTTGTTATAAATTCTCCTTTCATGGTTTTAAATCTTGTAAACTCTGTTACTATTGAGTTAGTTGTTACTGTTATATCGTTGTCTTTATGTATGAATGAAGAAATTCCATCAGACGCAATTAGAATTGTTGGAAATTTGTTAGTATTGAATATGCGAAGAGTTTCTTGATCATATGGAGTTTCTATAACTGACTCGAGGTTATTTGGTAAATTTGGTGAGCTTGAAAATCTTTCAATCCTATGTAAATTTGCTTCTTTATATATTGAGTTTTTTTCTTTATCAACTAAGTATGTTAAGTAGAAGGGTGCATTACTACTAAAAGATATTTCGATATATCTTACGTTTCCGTTTTTGTCTATCCAGATTATAAAACCGTCTCCATAAACATAAATTCTAATAGAATTGTTGATAAAGAAAGAAACTATTAAGGTTGCATCTAAGTTAGACAAGTTGAGGTCCAAGTACTCAGCAAGTAGCAAAGCCTGAGAAATAATGGAAGTTCCCATTTCTTTATAGTCTATGTCTACTAAACTTTCTAACCCCATTATATTAGCTTCGTCTTTAAGATATTTTTTTGCTAGATGAGCTAAAATTCTAGCGCCAGTGTCAGTATGTTTTGAACTTGAACATCCGTCTGACAGAATTATGTAAGGAACTGGGTCGAATCCAGAAATGATATAATCCTCACAAATTTTGTGTATTTTGCCAATTTCTGTAAATGTATCAATGTTAATCATAATTTTTTCCCTCTATAACAATATTGATCTATGTCTTCTCCATCGTTATCATACCAATCTTCCCATTCTTGGTCTTCTTCATTAAATATTTCAAGACCTCCTGCGTTAGAATAATCAGGTTTAATATTGTTTTCAAATTGAAACTTATCGTAGTCTGCTAAAACTCTCATAAGAAAGATTGCTTGTTCAATATCTTTTACTTCTACATGGAATGGTGTTCCAGGAACTTGTGGGATCCACCATACTCGTAACTTTACTCCTTCTGTTTGATTCTCCATGTATGACCTCCATAACCACTTAATGTGATCCAACCTTCTTCGCCGCCAATTACACCGCCAACTTGAGCGTCAAATCCGCAAGAAAAGTCTTTACCTTCTACGGAGAAAAATGCTGACTCTTTTCCATTTGGTTCAAGAGTAATATCTGTAATTTCAGTTAAAGCACCTTTAAAACCCAGTTGGTTGTCGAAACTGTCCCCGAAGTCCTCGAGTATTCCTCCTATCCATTCTTCTTTTCTGTCTTCGAATTGGCTCCATAACGGATAAACTCGTCCATTTACTTCCTTCATAGATATCTCCTTTTGGAGTATAAGGTTTAGTTGTGTAAGTAAATTGATATCTACAACATTTATCTATACACCTTTTAACAACTCGATATTTATTTCCTTCGGCAATTAGTTTATTCTTACAATGTGGACATAACATTTTTATCCTCCTAATTGGTTGAGAAGGTGTATGTTTGGAGTAAGTTAATAATAACATGAATATGTCTTTACCTAACTTAAGAAACTATAAGTTAGGTAAAGACTAGTTTGAAAGTTCTCTTTATGTTTTTTTCTTGGGAAAACCCTTTGTTTTTATCCATCCTTTCTTTTTACAAAGAGCTAGAAATTCTCCAGAAGAGGCGTTACTTATATCTGAAATTTTAGCAACAAAATATTTTCTTTCTCTTCCGTCAGGTTCTAGAAATGTCTTAAGTTCTTGTTCACTGTAAGCTATTCCTGCTGCGGTAAATCCTGGATTGTTGACGAGAATTATTGGCAAGTGACCTTCTGGAATTTTTTCCCAAACCATTTCGTTGCGAGAAACTTGTTCTGCATATTTGTCAAGCCATTCTTCTTTACTTATATTTGTGAACGGATTGATGTAATATCCCATAATTTTTTCCTTTAATTTAACATTATTCTAAGAACGTCTCAGTAACTCGTTCTGATTTTTCGAATTCTCTTTTCCTGATAGAAACCCCTTGTTGGAAGGGTTCAGGTTGAAATAATACAAGACGATCCCAGACTTTCCTTTTCCCCTTTAATTTAAATCCACTTTCCCATTTAGTATCTTTTATCCAGAAAGGAAATAAATCTGGTCTCCTATGGTGGGCGAGTTCGGTAGCCCTGGTCATAAATCTTAATTTAGGAATGATTGAGTATCTGTATCGATTACCGAGTTTATATAACTTAACTAAATTCTGTTGAGTACTTCTATGTTTTCGAAACTTTGTTTTATTTTCTGGCATATCAATTTCTACTTCGAAAGCTCTGACTTTGACTTGTTTTCCTGTATCAACACTTTCGTCAGTGTATGTATGTTCTTTCTCTTTGTCACTGGGTGGAAATTCAATGCCAACTTCTAACATTATTTTAACTTCTTCAAAATAGTGTTTAGCCTCTTCAGTAAGTCGGTCGATAAGGAGTTTTGTTATGAAATATGGTTCTCCAAAGAAACTAGTCCATCGATTAGGATGTACGAAGTTTGTGAAGTAAACGGTGTTCCCAGACCATAGTCTGTTCTCTGTAATAAAGTTGTTTTCTGTAGCAGTTGGAAGAAACTCGATTTTATTCCAACCGGAATACCATTCACCATTAAACTTAGTAAGAGAGAAGTTTCGAAAGTCTCCTACTTCATCTGTTTTCATAACGTTCATATCCTTGATTCTAACGGAGAATATGAATGTTTCTTTGTTTGCTGTAACCCCTAAGACTTGACCATGTCGGTTTGCGTTAGAAACTAAACGTTGTCCTGTTTTGAACTTTGTTTGTCTCATTGACCGGTAAGTGGGAAGATTTATGACTGCGTTTCTGTCGACTAGAGCATATAGAAAAGCAGCTAAGTCTAAATCAGTTCCAGTAAAGACACCATCAGCGTAAGCGGGACCTGGTCTTCGTGAGTATAAATCATAATCCCATAGATCTTGTACCCACTGGGTAGCTTCTTCTATTTCAGTTGATCTGTCAAGAATATTTATTACTGCCGGGTGTTCTAATATGTTTGACAGTTTGTTCGATATGTGTTTTGGTTTTGTCATCCTTTTCTTTCCTTTCTTTCCTTTCTTAGAGTTTTAAAGTTTGAGACATTGGGAAGGCTGGAGGTGGCTTTTATTACAGCAGGAAAACAACAAAACCTATTGTAAAATCCACCTTCCCAATGTCTACTAACCTAAACATCCTATCGGGGTGGAAAACAAATAGAATGTTTGGTTTTAAAAAGTTAATGGTTGACTTGGCGCACCCTGTTTAAGTGACTGACTCTGACTACTAATACTTTGACTAACAAAGTTAGCTAGTTTAGCTAGTCGTTGAGGAGTAGCATCTCCAACGTCTACAAACTGAGTTAACTCACCTTCTACTTGAAATGTAGTTAGTGCCTTTGTTGTTTTGTCATATTCTAATTGTCCAAGAGCGGGGTCTTTCAGTCCAACCAGAATAGAGATTAGTGACTCAACTTCTTCACCCATTTTTGCTTGTCTCATTTTGTCTGCAACATGGTGTGGTTTCATTAGTGACTGATTGTCTCGCCCATCAGTTATGACGTAAACTGCGGCGTTTGTAGCAAAGTCCTGGTCAACTAAAGTTTTCCCGTATGACAATGATGCAGCAATTGACGAATAAGTTGCATCGTAAAGAGCAGTCATTCCATCTGGATCGAAGGGTTGATAACTATTTGGATCAATTTCTGAAAGGAGCTTGAATCCATGAATCTCATCAACCTGGGTATAAAAAGTCACTAATCTAATTAGTAGGTTTTCAGATCGAGGACTTTTCTTACAAGCCTCTATAATTGCCTTGACTGTTTTTAGAAGTTCGTCAGCAAAAGGTGCTACTGAACCAGTGACGTCAACAACTATACTTACTAAAGTATATTCCGACGCACCTAAGTGTTCTGGTCGAACAGCTGAAAAGTGAAAACCTCCCTGTCCAGGAATATTAATTACTTGCATGTTTTCTGAGTTCTGTGTCATGTAACCTCCTCATTTTTGTAGTTCATTTATGTTTGGAATGAAATAAGTCCAGAACCATATATTTTTTGTACGAAATCTTAGTCTTTTTAGGATTTTCTCCTTATTAATTTGTTGGTCGTATCTGTCGTCCTGTAGTTTGTTAATTTTTTCGACCAATAACATAAGAGTTTGTGAAGATTTGAGTTCTGGATACTTTACTAAGTAAACAGAAACATTGTTTGGTTTAATTTCTTCAAATATTCCTTTTTCGAAGTCGGGGTATGCTCCTGAGAGGTGAGCAGTGAAAGACTCAGTGAGTACTACAGCTTTCTTTTTGTATATTATTTCTACATTTTCTACTTTCTTAAGTTCTTCGAAATCTTTTCTTTGACTTACGTAGTAATCGACTGTCGCAAAAATAGAAGCAAAAGAAACAAGCAAGAAAATTATAAGAAAGACTTTAGATGCAACTATTGAATCCGTACTCCTAAGCTCTGGGTCACTGTACTTATATAGCATGAGAAAGAATAAAGAAGTTAAACCAGAAACGAGGCCTATAAAGAATATAAACATTCTGGACCTCCTTATACAAAGAACTCTTTAGAGGTCGATATTTGCATTCCTCTTCCAACCATTTCTGTTACGAAGTCTTCACCAACATTTTCGAATCCTTGGACTGGAGAAGTTGTGTCCTTTATTAATACAAACTTTTTGATGTTCTCTTCTCCAAAGTTGTTTGCTATGTCTCTGACAGTATTAGCTACGCAGTGAGATAATGCTTGACCTGACAAAGCGATGATATCCGCATTTTGTAATGTTTCGATTAGTTTTGTATTTAGTTGAGTAGAAGGATCTTGAGGGTCTGGAACTTCAGCCATGATACCGGAGAAATGTTCAGTCATAAAATTTGACCCTTTTGTAACGAAGTTAACTGAACGGCCATTTACTTCTTTCTCCCAGTTGGATATAACTTCATAAAGAACGGGGAAAATCGAAAATCCCCAAGAACCAATTAAACAGTGAGGAGGCCAGATACAATGGGGATATCTGTTTCCTGTTTCGAGGGCTTCCAAATATTCTTTGGCTCCATCTCTGTTTAGACCATGAGATTCCATCGATTTCCGATTTTGGCATGTTGGGACTGTTGTTCTCCAGGTACCATTTTTCATGTCATCCTTTGTTATGACTGTGATTGGACTGGGATGTTCTCCTACAGAATTGATCCAAAAAACTGGATGTGATATATCGAAATAGTGGTGGCTGTCTAAAGTTACATGGATATCAGTTATTTTCCTACTGAGTCTCTTAATTACTTCAGCCAGTCGTTCTAGATCCCCATCAGCTCTAGGAACTGATAAGGAACCTTTTTTATCACAGAAGTCGTTCTGTGGGTCAATAATTAAAAACTCTAGTTTTTTCATAATTCCTCCTTGTTAATTTCTTGAATAAAAAAAGATTTTAGGATTTATTTTCTAGCCTGAAGTTTAACTAAATCATCATGTTTCCTCCTTTCATTATTGGAGATTTTTAGTTACAATCTACTCTTTCTCGTTCAGATATTAATATATATAGATAGAACATACTATAAATAAATTTTTGAATTGGAGTGGAGGTGTGAATGATGAGTATCATTAATTCAGTATTTGAAATTTCGAAAGAGTTTATAAAAGATCCAAAACATGTAACAATTGATTATGATACAATACCTGAAGTTGCTCAAGTGATGAAAGATACTGGAGTTAATAAGTTTGGTTTTGGAACAGAAGTTGACCCACTTGAACTTGAACCCAAAGCAGTTAAGAAGTTAGTTTTTATGGAGTTGTTGGGGAATTCAATAAACTATTGTTATTGGTACGGGAAATATAATATTAGACCGAGTGGTTCAGATTCAAATATGATGTATAAATTATTAGAAGAAACTTTCGAAAAGTTTCCTGAAAAGACTCCCGATACAGAGGTAATTGACGAATATGTTTGTTTGTTATCAGAATATAGATTTCCTCTTTTAGAAGAGAGGGCTAAACATCTTCTTGAAGCTGCTGATAGTTCAACAGATGTTATCCGAGAAATCCTTAAAGACCAGGAGTTTGTTTATAAACCTTTTGAAACACTTGTTAGGACAATTCCAGGTTATGCTTCTGATATGTTTCTAAAACGTGCTTCATTGTTTTTTATTCAATTAAATAGAAGGTTTGGTTGGTATCCAGAATCAATTCAGTCTTTACCAATCCCAGCAGATTATCAAGTTCCAAAGATGTTAGAACATTACAAATGTATTATATATTCTGAAGACTTGAAGAATAAGATTGGTAATCATGTTTTAATTCCAAAACACTCGTTAGAAGAATGTGAGATTAGAGCTGCGACAATTATTGTTAGTAAACTGCTTTCTATATTGGTTGGTTGGACAGTTTCCGATATTGATTCATGGCTTTGGTTACGACGTAAAGAATGTTCTAACCCGTTTCATTTAACAATTACAACTGACTATTAACAAAAAATATTAGAAAGTAGAACTCTCTAATATTTTTAGTACTCCTGTTTGAGTACATTTAGAAGTAGATAAAACGAACATGTTTGTCATGAAGGTCTCGTAATACATTTTCAAAATGGTTAATGTTATGTTCTTGTTCATGGACTTCTACAGATTTTACTTCAGTTCTTTGGCAAGGCATGAAGTAATATACAAGTCCACTACTTCCTTCTCCTCTTGTTACGAACGCCGTAGTAATTATTTCTCCGTCCGAAGAGTACCTAACCTTCATGTGATCGTGGATGTCTATCACAAAGTCAATAGTTAATTCGCTCATAAAACTACCTCCTAAAATTAGATTCATTTATTAATATATATAGTAGAACAAAATAAAAATAGGGAGAAAGAAGATATGTCATATCCAGAGCATCCTGCTACTGTTATTTTAAGAAATCGTTTCTATAGAAAAGGTTTAAAAGAAATAGATGTATGGAATTATTACCAGCGTGTGAAAAGTCCTATCCTACGAGAAGTTCCTGGTCGAGACTTATTATTCTTTATTATGGTAGATGTCAATAAACCAGTTGTGAGAAGACGGGCAAAAGAGACAATCTACATTCGTTTAACTAATTCAAACTATGATACTGTAATAACTGGGAGGACAATTAGCGTCCACTCGGCTATGAAACGTTATGAAGAAATTGGGATTATTGATATTGATGCAGATGATTGGAAACGAGCTAAGATAGCAACAACTGACACATTTGAAGCAATGATAAAAGCTCCTTTTGTAAGAGACGTCCAGATACGTTATACTGGGAAAACAAGTTTCCATATTTTTTGTACTTTTGGAAAGAAATTTAGTGTTGACGCTATAAGGGTTTTATTAGCAAGTCATTTACGAGAAAGCGGGTTAGGGGATAAATATACGATTGCTGGAAGACGGCGATCAGGGATTCCTAATCTTGACTTAGCTCCAAATAAATTCCGCGGTAATTTTGTATGTTTACATGCTTTGTCAATATGGGGACTTCGTTGTATGGAAGTAGACCATGGTGACGTCTTGGGTTTTACTCCCTTTAAAGCGACAGTAAAGGTTTCCTAGATGATTTATAAGACTAAAGAGATTACTACTACTGGAATTCCGATTGGATTGTTGTTCGAAGAAAGAGTTATAAGAAAATATAGAAGGAAAAAGAAGATTAGGGCTACTTTAGAAGACTCTCTCGAAAGATTTGACCAATACAGTAGTTACTTAGAAGATAGCTTTGATAATTATTTAGATAAGATGTGTGAGATTAGTCGGATTGACTTAACGACTTTAATAGGGCGAATTACAATATTAGTAGTAGGAAGGAAAGACGAACGAGCTAATGATCTTCTTGGTGTAGCTTATACAAAGAGTCATAGTTTGTTAGATATAAAAGTTATGGTAACTCCAGAAGATAAACATTTAGCTTTGACAGTTCTTTTTCATGAGATTTTTCATTTTGTTTTGAATATAAGAGATAAGTCTTTAAGTAAAGAACAGAAAGATATGAATCATCAAGTTATAATGTATTTTACGAATTATAAACTTTCAGTGTCTATTATTGGAAAGCCAATAAAAGAACCTATAGATCGTTTCTTTACAAGACTTGACGAAGCTTATGGTTTTTGTTCATTAAATGCGATTGAATTTAGAGATCAGTTACTTAAACTGACACCAAGTGTTAGTCGTCCACGAACAAGAAGAATTCCGAAAGACAAAAGGAAAGAATTACTTGGAAGAACCAAGTTCGGAAAGAGACAACCTTGAGGAGGGAAAAGAAAACCTCGGTGAGGTTACTAAGATATGAAAAATTATGCTGATTTATGGAAGAAACATGTTAATTTTAAAGAAGTATCTTACGATGATTTTGTGACTAAATACTATGGTATGTCGAATACTTACCTTTTAGAAAAAGTAGATGGTATGCTTGGTGCTTTAGTTTATCGAGAAGGAAAACCACCTGTATTTCAATTTAGTGGTGGTGGAGTAATGAGTGATGCTCCAGTTTTATATGAACAAGCTAGTTGGTTAAAGAAACTTGGAATTAAAGACATAATTTTGATTGGTGAATTAGTTGCTCAGAAGTTTAGAACAATTCTTCCGTTTAATCAAACTTTGTCTATTGTAAAAACGGCATATCTTCCTCAACATCAAGATTTAGTACACCATTACGTTTATGACGTTTACTCAATTGGAAATAAACGTTTAAATTTTAAAGAGGCAATTACTTTTATAGCGAAGAACTATGGAAAGATTGGTCTTCCACATGTCCATGTTCCTAAGATAGTTTATGGCGATATGAGAGCTTTTAGGAGACTTTTTGCTGAAGTAAAAGATAAGTCAGGGATTGAGGGAGTTGTAGTAAGAGATCTTAAAGGTCGTAATATTAAAGTTAAAGAGACAGGAACTGTTGATTTAGCAATTATTGGTGCTGGTAATGTTGGAATGCCTGCTTGGCCGAAGAAACATATATCATATCTTATGTCTTCGTTTATTGATAAAGATGGAAATTTTCGAAGTAGTTCTAAGATCGGAACTGGTTTTACTCATAAAAAACGAGCAGATTTTTTCAAGTATATTATGAGTAACAAATTATATGAAGAGAAAGGAGACTTTCTTGTTAGTCCAAAAATCGTTGTACAAATGAAATACTATCGAGTAAGGATTACACCTACTCCAACGTACAAGTTTGTTAAAGGAAGATATGTTTTTATTGGTAACAGGATGTCAGTAACGTTTTCGAATCCTACTTTTGAAAGACTGAGACCGGATAAGAAACCTACAGAGTATGATTGTCGATTGGAACAAATTCCTGACTTTAAATATTAAGGAGTAAAACAAAAAAAAGGAGTTAGAAACTCCTTTTACTCGTATAAAAGTATACGAGATTTGTTAGGCCTTGTTGATTTCCTCTTCAAGCCACTCTCCTATCCGTTTTCCCCTTTTGCTCTCCAGACATAAGAAGATACAAGGTCCACTAGACCATGGAGATGCTTGTACTATTTCTTTAACAGTAGAGTTGTCTTTCAGTGTGTACTTATGGAGCATTGGTCCATCGTCGAACATTCCAACATGGCGAGCGTCTTCGTATTGTTCCATATCCATTCGAGTTGACATCATTTTCCCACAGTGAGGACATGGAGAACAAGGTACATGTTTTACGTTCTCTTCAAGGAATTCCCTTGCTATGTCACTGAGACCAAAAATCTGAGTTTCTCTCATGATAAACCTCCAATTAATGTTCAGTTATTAATATATATAGTAAGAACAAAATAAAAAATTAGAGGTAAGTAAGATGACTATTTTAGAAAGATACTTAACAAAGATACAAGAAGCTGGTTGGAAGAAATTTCCAAGAGGTTGGGATAAGGGTAGTGTAATTAAATTTGCGAAGTCGTTAGCAATCGACCCAACAAAAAAAGAGTTTTTTGACAAGTGCGTTGAGAAGATGAAGGGAACTATGAAAGATCCAGAAGGTTTTTGTGCTTCAGTAAAAGATATAGCACATGCGAGTACTTACTGGCGAGGCAAAGGAAAAACTCCTAAAGAAGTAAAGAAAAGTGTCACAACACATAAGAGGTTGAAGAAGTATGTGAAATGAGAACTATATGGTTGTTTCGAAGTAACATTTTAGAACTAGAGTACTATCATAAGTACCGAGACTTAGAGACGTTTGAAAACAATTGTCATGATTTTTATTTGTTAATATTATTGTATTATTTGAAAAATGATATTTTTGATGAAGTGATTGTTTGGCGTCTCTCCAAGAGAAAGACTAGAGATATTGTTTTTGACGTCAATGGTAAGAAGTTTATTCAACGGTGGGTTAAGTCTTTTAGAGAAGTTTACAAGTACTCAAGCCCAGACATTTCTTTGTTTCGTGGGGGTTTTCCAGAGTATGGCGAAGTCGTAAGAGAGAACTCTAGTCTCTTCAATAAAAAGCTCTATCTTGGAGCCGGAAGAAGACTTTTTCCACAATATGGTGGTAAATATGATATTATTTTACTAGAAGACGAAAGGGATTTTAACAAATCTTATAATTGCTTTCCGTTCTATAAAACTGCTAATCCTAGAATCTTTAAGTCATTAGACTTTGAAACAAAAAAATATGATTTATCTTGGATTTGCAATTTTACTCAAATCCGCCATAAAGGTCAAAAGTTCTTTATTTCAACTGTTGCTAAATCTAGCTTCTTAAAAAGTTTACATATAGTACATGTTGGTAATAAACCAGAAGTTGGAGAAGAGCTTTGTAGACGCTTTAATGTAACTAATATTAAATTTGCGGGTTGGGTGAAACGACCGGATCTAAACAAGTTGATAAACAAGAGTAAGTTTGGTATTGTTACTAGCAACTCCATGGATGGTTGTCCACGAGCATCTACTGAAATATTGTGTAGTGGAACTCCGTTATTAATTAGAGACCAAACTAGACTTTTAAATTATTACAAGAAAATAGGAGTTGTTGAGTTTAGTGATAATACTCTAGAAGAAAAAGTAAAACAAGCTCTTTCTAATTATAAAAAATATTTTGAAGATAATATGCTTTCTATTAATCGACTTTCATTTGATACTATTTGTAAGATGAATTTGGATTTATGGGAATAAACAAAAAATCTCACCCGTCTGACGGAGTAAGATTTTTTTGTGAGGTTATGAACTCACTCGATGAGTTTCCAAACTGGATTTTGTGCTATTCTGTAGACTTGTTCTTCACTCACTATACGGTCGTTTTCTTTACACCAGTCTAAGATTGCACGTATCTTACCAGGAATACCCATTTTGTTAAACTGACGTGAGAAATAAATCTTGACCATCTCATTCTGGTAGCATAGAAGCTCACGGTCTGTTATGAGTATTGGCGATTCATTTTTGAAAATGTCATTTGTTTGGAAATTCAAGATTTCTTGATATAAGTCCACTTCTACCTCCCTGTTTAAGTTTACGTTATTTTGTTTTGCCAACTAGTCATTTTGTATATTGAGTGTTTATCCTTAATAGCGTTGATAACATCACAATCCCATAAGAAGCTGGGTGTCCCATTAATTGTAACGTCTCCTTTACCAAGGAAAGCACCGTACACGGTTTGGTTTCCGCCACCATCAAATGTGGAAGAATTACCAGTTACCATAATTATTCCGTGCCACTCAATATTCCCACCGAGGACCATATCACCGTCAATTAGCAGAATTCCCCAACCTGTAATGTTATTCACTTTGAATTCGTCTGCTTGGTAGTAGTAAACTTCAGTTGCATCGTCTTCGCTACCAATTTCTAAGTTATTAGATACGTCCTTTTCTATCGTTGTGGATCTACTTTTGTATAGGTTGAACACCTGGTCGAATGGGAATGGGGGTTCGTCGTTATGTAACTCTGAGTAGTCTCCGTAATCTCCAGTCCAGTTAGAAGCTTCATAACCCTCGTCGGCGTCTCCAGTAGTAATAATATCCCACTTTGCTTCACAGTTTTCTTGACTTTGACTAGTTCCGTACTCTCCTTCGGCAACATGGGCAATTCCGTTATCTGTTAAATTACCACCAACATATAATGTAGCTTCCAGTTGTTCCCAGCCACTCTTTATCCTTATAAAGGTCGCTTCTATAACCGTAATAGCACAACTTGGGTGGTCCTTATTCGGGGCGTAACCCGTACTTTCGACGATAAGTTCTGGGTAGTCGTTTACTAGAACCTCGTCTCCGTTCTCGTCTAATTTTATGAATACATTTACACAGTAGTTGGGATCAACATAGTGGAAATCAGAATCACCGTATTCCTCTGGAATATCACAGTTAAATGCTGTAGTAACTGCTATTCCACTCTCAGCATGGAAAAGAGACTGGGTTATAAGTTTATGATTGCCTGCAAGTTGCAGTTCGACCTGCGTTGTTTTTGTTGCTGATATACCGATTACAGTCAGCACAGCTAGTATCATTAAAACTAGCACCATCACAGATCCCCTCTCGTTTTTTAGATTTTTGGTTGTTTGTCTCATTGTTTTTGTCCTCCTCTAGGTTTTGGTTTTTTAGAAAATGGAAGTTGTCTCCATTTTCTTTCTTTAAATGATTTACTTAGTTCAAGTATACGGTCATGTACTTGTTTGGAATCAAGAATGATAGAACCATTTTCCTCTTCTTTTCTTACATCCTGTTCTTCCTTTCGTTTCTCTTCTTTTTGTCGCTTCTCTTCTTTTCGTCGTTCCCGTTCTTTTAGATACATGGAGATGATTGGCTGAGATTTTTCTATTGTTTCCTTTAGGATGTAAGCTACGACGTTAACTTCAATTCTGATAGCTCCAATAAGGAAATTAAGTGACTTGAATAGAATATGTTTTTGAGCTATATAAGTGAGTTGGTCAGTCATTACTGGGCTTCCATCTTTGAAGTAAACTTCTCCTGTTAGTACTTTTTCAATTTCCTCTCTTCTTATTCTTAGTTCCATTTTGTCAGCTCTTGAAAGTTCTTTTTGACTTCTTTCAAACTCTAACTCCCTAGCCCGGACTTTCTTTAGTTCGTTCTTAACTCTACTCTTGTTTATTTTTGTCTTTTGGATCGCTATGAATCTGGACGCTATCTTTGAGAAGTTTCCAAGAATGAACTCAAAAGATTGTCCTTGTGGTAAACTTCTATCTCGTTTCTTTGATTCGTTTAGTACTTGGGGAATATACATAAAAACCTCCTTTCCTTTATTCTAATATTTATATATATAGAATCTCAGTTCAGAACAGTGTTTTAGACCTGGAAATTTCTTCTTTTTATTGGAACAAAAAAACAAAATTAAAGAGGAGTAACGAATGAGTAAGGATATATTAATTCTTTATAGTGGTGGTGCTGATAGTAGGTTAATGTTAGAATTAGCACTAAAGATGAAAAAGAATGTTTATTGTTTATTGGTTAATTATGGACAAAAACATCGCAAAGAGTTAGAAGTAGCTAAGAACCAATTAGAAAAACTTGGAGTTGTAGGGACTATAGTTACTGTTAAAGATTTGTCTGTAGATAGTGCTTTAACTGGTGATAATCAAAGAGGAAGATATGAAGATGTATCAGAGTGGTATGTTCCTTCTAGAAATTTATTATTTGTTTCATTAGCTTGTTCAATTGCTGAAAGTTGGGAAATTGATACAATTTGGTACGGAGCAAATTTTTCAGACCGGCTTGATCTTTTTCCAGATTGTACTCAAGAATGGGTTGTAAAAGTAAATGAACTCCTTCAGATTAATGGAAGTAAGCCAATGAAGCTTGAAGCGCCACTTTTAGGAATGTCGAAAGAGGTCGTTTTTGAAATATTAGAGAAAGTTTTTAAAATAAATGAGTCAGAATTATTTAGTGGGTATGCCGAAAAACCAGACCGGAAATAGAGGTTTTGTGTTATGAGTCAAATAGTGGGGATATATGAACAGTTATCGTTTTCTTTTATGGACGAAGTTAAACCATGTAAACATGAATGGATATGTGGAAGTCCGGTCTATATAGAAAATAAATGGCTTATAAAAACTGAGTGTATAAACTGTGGCGAACCAATGATAGTGGAATTTTCGAATGAAAATTATCATGAAACAGGGGGTCTTAGAGAATATAAACAACTTTTAGAAGAGAGGAAAGTTTATGACAATAGAATGGGATAAGTATTATCACCGAGTATGTGAAACAGTGGCTAGTAATAGTAAGTGTTTGTCAAGACAAATTGGAGCAATTTTAGTCCAAGATAAGTCGATTATTAGTACAGGATATTGTGGACCCCCACGAGGAGTTCCTCATTGTGGTGAACGTTATTATATTGACTCAGAATTAAGAAAAGCTTTAATAGAAAAGAACATAGATCCAGATGATGTTTCAAATCATACAACTTGTCCAAGATATGTGTTAGGCTTTAAATCAGGAGAAGGGTTAGAATGGTGTGTGTCTGGGCATGCAGAGAGGAACGTTTTGATAAATGCAGCGAGAGAGAGTATTAAAACTAAAGATGCTAAGTTATATATGAGTTGTGGAATTCCTTGTAAGGATTGTTTGACTGAAATTATAAATGCGGGAATTGAAGAGATAATTATTATAAAGAAAACCTTTTATGATATCCCTTCAAAATATTTACTTGGAAATTCAAATTTAAAATGTAGAGTGTTTGGTCATTTAAGGGAATATGAAGATGGTAGAAAATATTAATTTACCTTTTTGTTTATGTGGTTGTGGAGGCATGTAATATGAGAATAGCTAGAATTTATGTTGAATTATATCGTGTTTACTTATGTTTTACCATTGGACTTGCAACATGTTTTCTGTATAATTATGGAGACCATTTGAAGAATATAGATTACATTTATGGGAAATATAAAAGAATAGCGAATCGTTATAATCTTAAACCTTTATAATTGGGGTCTATTATGAAAGAATATATTGATTGTAATACAACAACAGTCCACCCGACCTACCTTTTAGCACCAGTTGAGTTGATTAAACAAGCAAGGAATGACTTTGATATAGCTTCAGAGAATTGGCCATATCCTACTAAGTTTAGATCTGGTGTTCCTAATGATTGTTACTATGCTGAAGTATGGGTAGATGGGATGGATTGGCAACATACATATTGGATAATTGAATCAATACTTTATTCGTCTCCAGCAGTTCAACCATTGATAATATTTGATGACCATGATGAACAAGACAAATTCAATATGTATGATTTTAGTGAGTTCATAATGGCTGTGCTTTGGTATCGTAGGGACTGTTTGTGGATAAAGAGTGGTGACCTTGGTAGATTTAATGATACTATTTGGCCATTTGTTAAAAGATGTGTTCCTGCGGAAGTTTCGAAGAAACCACCGTATTGTTCTAAATATTATATGGAACATGCAAGTCAACCTAGAGTTGAGTTTTGGCTTAATAAAAATTTTATGAGGAAGCTATGATTTTAATAGACAAAAGTGGACATATGGTTTCAACAGATAATGTTGAAGAGCTTCATAGGTTTGCTGAGTGGTTAGGTTTGAGACGTAGTTGGTTTCAGTTAAGTGTTAACTTTAAACGTCCTCATTATGACTTGACTACAAAAAGAATGATAAAGAAAGCTATTAGCATGGGTGCTAAAGAGGTAAGTGGTCGAGAACTTATAGAACGAGCCTTTTGGAGAAAGGAAAAAAATGAAACAGAAGATTTATAATACAAGTTTGAAAGCAAAAAGAGAAAATTTTCCTGCTTTTGTGAAGTTAATTTCTAGTCAGTTTGAGTTTGCTGGAGAGAAGAAATATCAGTTAACAGAAGATAAGGAGATGACAGATCTTGTTTGTGAGTTAGTTCCTGGTAAGACTGGAGTTGATTGGGTAATTGGAACTATCATAAAATATTTAGGAAGATTTTCAAACACACTTCGTGAAAAGGATATTTTAAAAGCTACTACGTATCTTTATATTATATGGTTAAAGATGGGATTTTATTTGGAACATGAACATGACGAAGATAAGGAGGGTTATAAAGATGTTCCGGACCGAGGAAGTTCTATTGGTCACTCCTGAGACTGAAGAGGAAGAAATTAGAATTGCTAATAAGTTCCCTATGAGAAGGTCGTATGGAATAATACGAAAAACTTTTATTATTCCCATCAGTTGTGCTCAAAAGGTAAGAGAGTTTATCGAAGAAGAGGAGAAAAGTAATGGATAAAAATATGACTTTTTTTATATGTGATTTTGAAACTACCGGTTTTGACTTTAGGAAAGATTATCCGATTGAGATTGGAGGTATGTTTACAGACTCTAATTTTAATGTTTTAGGAACTTATAGGTCTCTAATAAAATTTTCTGGGTTAATTACAGAAATTACGAAGAACGCTGATCAGTGGCCAGAGAAATACCTTGATGCTTATAAAACACATAAGATTGACGCTTTAGTTATATCTTGTGAAGTTGGTAGCTCTGAAGACAGATTAATAGGTATAAAACCACCACATATTATAGCAGAACAACTTTATGAATTATGTTCTATTTATAATAAAGGAGAAAGAAAGGTTATAATACTTTCTGATAATGCGCAGTTTGAATTTTGGTTTATGAAGAAGATATTTGAAGATTCGAGTGTAGAATTTCCTTTCCACTATTCTGCTTGGGATAGTTCTATGTTACTTGAGTTATCTGGAATTGGAAATCCAAAACAATTGGAGCATCGAGCATTTAATGATGCTGGAAGACTTTACCAGTCCTTGGTACGAGCTCGAGAAAGATTGAATTTGTTTTAGTAAGAACAAAAAATAGAAGGAGAATAAAATGAAAACAGGAATTTTTGATTATGAAATAGATAAAAGTAAATTGAACGAAAACGAACTAGTTATTCAACAAGCAAGAGAAGATATTGAGTCTGGTAAAATAACAAGAGACGAATTTAGTAAGATAAAGAGTAAGCATGGAAATCATAGAAAAATTACTAAAACAGAATATTTAAATTTACCTATATTGAAAGAAGTTTCTGTGAAAGAAGAAGGAATATATAGAGGAAATGGTGGTGAAATAAAAGTTGGAGATTGGAATATTTTATTTGTTGTAAAGTTCTCTGATTATAATAAAGTAGAGATAATAGCAGAAACATGTGAAATTATAGATGGTGTTTAAAAGATTGAATTTGTTTTAGTAAGAACAAAAAACAAAGAATGGAGAAATGTAATGGCGAAAGAAGAGAAAGTAAAGAGAATAGAAGTGGATGACAGTAAAACAGCTACTCGTTTATTAGAGAAGAATTACTCACCCTTGATAGTAAGAAAATATCAGGCATTTGGTTGGCCCTTGTTTATCTCCTTAATATGTGATGTATCGTTGTCGGACCTAGATCAAGTTGTTTATGAGTGTATTGATGAATGTATAAGAGCAGGTTTGATAAAAAACGATATTCAGTCACAGAGGAACTTTTGTGGGTTATTAAGTGATAAAGTTATTAGTCATTATGATAAAGTTAAACGGGGTTGTGTTGAGGGAGTAGCTGTTCTTGCTTACTGGGATAAATGTTTTTGTAGTTCTCTCTGGGGAGACTTTATGGTTCATGCTAGTTGTAAACAGGAGTTATTTAGTATAATACAGACTTTACCACATATTTAATTATGGATAAGAAAGAAAAAATTCCCAACCCCGGTTCAGATGAGGCTGTTAAACAAGGTTGTACATGTCCAGTTTTAGATAACTATCATGGAGAGGGATTACCATATAAAGAAACTTGTTTTTGGGTTAATGATGGATGTCCCTTACATGCGCCACATACTCCATGGTGGCAGTTGAAGGAACATGGTGGGTGGAAGTAAAATAAAAGATGGACTGGTAGCTTAAAGTAGGAAAGCCCTACATTGTAAGTAGGAAGTTGGGAGTTCGATTCTCCTTCAGTCCATCATAAATATTGGGTCGCTCGGTTAACTGGTAAACCACATGACTCCAAATCATGGACTCGGGGTTCAATTCCTCGGCGGCCTGTTTAGTAGTATATCTTAATTAAAAAGGAAGAGAAGATGACTCAACTAATTCAAAAATTTTTAGACGAACTAGAGGCAAAAGAGAAAGTTAAGGTAATAGACTCGAAGAAAGGTGATGATAATCTCAAAGTCGAACTTTGGTCAGACAATAGGGTTTTAGTATACAAGGATGGAGAGGTCATAAAGAAGAGCTCTTTTAAGAACAAGAAGGAAGCAAGAGACAAGTTTGATGAGGTTTATAAGGAGTTTTAAATAAAGAATGACCTGTTTTGGTGGTGTAGCTTAATGGTTTTGAGCAACGGGCCGTTAACCCGTGATATGTGGGTTCGAGTCCCACCTCCACCTTATAAAGGGATGGAAGTAACTTATGGAAAGTCAAGAACTGAAGTCTAAGATAAAACAGTTAAGACCTTGGTATCAGAAGATAAATATAGATGGTATTATAACTACAAAAGGTGGTCCTTATTCTGGTATAGAGAGTGCTGAAACAACATGGAAAAAAATATTAAATCTTCTTGGTAGTAATTTTGAAGGGTTAAATATTTTAGACTTAGGTTGTAATGCAGGTTTCTACTCGATTATGGCAGCAAATCAAGGAGCTAAAGTTGTTGGTATTGAGTTAACTAAGGTCTTCTTTAGACAGGCTATATTTCTAAAAGATTTTTATGAGCAGTTATGGAATAAGAAGTTAGATATTACGTATATAAATAAGGATATATTAGATGTAGATTTTGACAAATTTGGAAAGTTTGACTGTATTTTTGCGCTAGCGATTTTATACCATATTGGTAAGCATAAATATGGTAAAGGGACTCCTAAAACAATTAAAGAACAAAAAAATATGATTTCTCTTTTGTCAAAAATTACAAATAAGTTTGTTGTAAGAGCAAGAACTGGAAAAAATAAGACTCCTGAATATTACAATAGTATTTTTAAAAGTTTAGGGTTTACTCCGTCTAAGATTATACCTGAGGGAAAAAGAACTTTGATTTTATATGAAAGATAAGATTTGGAGGTAGCATGGAACAACTATTTAAAGTTGCGCCAGTTAAAGGAAAGTTATTAAAATATACAGAGAATATTGTAAAGAGAAAACTAGGACGAACAGTTACTAGTGTTACTAAGATATATACTAATAGAGGAGTAAAAACATATAAAGTTGATATTCGAGGTAGTTCGTCTTTAAGACTTGATCTGAAGTTTGACTCTAGAATAATGAAACTTCAGAATGTAGCAGTCAAAAATGATATTGAGTTTCCGAAAGTTGTTTTTGTTGATGGAAAACATAAGTTTAGTGAATGGATAGATGGTGTTATGTTAGTTAGAGTTTGGAATATAGCAGAAGTTTTTATGAAATCGGGAGATTTAGTTGGAAGGCTTAATCTTGTTAAAGACCCGGTAAGTAAAAGGTTTTTAACGAATGCAGAGTTTAGTAGTACGAATGCTGTTTGGACTAAAGATAAGAAAGTGTATATTGTTGATCATGATAGGTTAAAAACTAATTTGAATTCTGATGATTCAGTAGTACAAATATTATTGAAACGTGTTAGAGAAAAAGAAAGAATAAATGTGTTTCTTGAGGCATATTCTAAACATAGAAGTATAGATAATATTATGAAAATGATAGAAAAAAGAAATTGGAGTTGGGACCCAAGAAAGGGGTTAATGAGTGATGTACCGAAATTAATATATTAATAGTGGCGGCGAGTCCGGGATTCGAACCCGGGGAGCTGTTACACTCAACAGTTTAGCAAACTGCCTCCTTAAAGCCACTCGGACAACTCGCCTTACAAAAAAATAATAAAAGTTAAACTTCAATACTTATCGGGTTTTGCAGGATGGGTCAGTCATGGACCCGCAGATAGCTGCCTCAAGCATGATGCTGTCTTGGACTTAGGGTATCTTTTATCCTGCAAAACTATTAGTCTCTAAAGTAGAGTCAAGAAAATCTAATTACCAATGATAGCCTACTAATACCCCAGCGTGGGTACCTCCAGCTTCACCTTTTATACCGAGTAACGTGACCTCAGCTTTGGACCATCTCAAGTCAAACCCTATGTTGAAATGTTCAGCTAGAGTCCAGTATATTCCACCATTGACCCATATTCCTACTGCGTCATCATCAACAGAGAGTCTTTTTCCTAACGCACGTCCCTCTATTTCAGCGTTAATAAACGCTATACCGCCACCAATAAAGGGTCGCATGGTTGGGAAGTAGTCCCAGATTTTTCGGACTCCAAAGCATAACTCCGATGTCTCCCCCTCAAAATTGAATGGAACAGTTCCAAACCTTGGATGATACATCAGCATAGTTCCATCATCGCTTGAGGATAAATAGTCAATAGCAATGCTCACCGGCCAGCCTTGCTGCTTAAAGTCAACCTTTATGCCGAATTCTTCTTGCTCGTCAAGGGGTTCCCAATCACCTTCATCAAGATACTTCATCCCTAGAAAAGCATTGATATTCCCTGTCCACTCACCAGGGCTTGGAGGTGAACCAGAGATTGCCAGAGTAGGAACTGACAGAGCCATAATAAAACTTAAGACTAAAGTAACTATGAGTATTTTTTTCATTATACTCCTCCGTTTAGGTTAACTGAATCAAAATGAATGAGAAAAACAGAGAACGGATTTCCCCCTACTTTGGTTAGTAGAGAAACCTACCGTTTACTATTTCAAACACCGACCAAATATTCGTCCGAAGATGAACGTCCGAATACAATGTTCTAGGATAGTCTCCTGTTGGCAGTGACCCGGTTCGTGTCCCGGTTTTGGGATTCACGAGCAGCCGTCGGCCAGTTTAGGGCTAACAACATAGCCGGTATCACTGTTTATTGGTGTTTCTCTCTCAAACAGTATATATGCCCCAACGTCAGGTATTTCTTGCGATCGTTACATATACACTGCAAGGTTGAAGAGTCACTACAAGCGACCAACTCTGTTTTTCTCAAACTAATAAAAGAGGAATAAGGGGACTCGGCTACAAGTCAACAACCATACCTTATTCCTTAACAGTAATTAATATATATAGTATTTATGTTCTATTTATGAAATCCCCTGGTGGGATTTGAACCCACGTCCAAGGTTTTAGAGACCTCTGCTTTTGACCTGACTAAGCTACAGGGGAATTTGTAAAGTATAGTTACAAGTCTCGATACCCCTGGTCGAAAAGCTCATTTTTACGAGAAGATAATTTGTCTAGAAGAGATGAGTCTGATGACATTATTCTAGTATGATAGTCTAAATATCTCGGTACTAACTTTAAAGCTCTATAGTGTATTGTAGTGGCAGTTTTAAATGCTTCTCCTTGTCTTCTTAGATTGTCTACAATTGTGACATAATCAACGAAGTTTTCATCTGTTTCTGAAACTAACTCTCCTATTTTTTGTACTGTTTTGTCACTAACTTTTCCGTGACTATGTCTTAGTATATTTAGTAAGGGTTTCAGAGATTCAGTTATGATATCATTTATTTGTGGATTAATTCTATACTTCTCAACTGGTATAGTATCTTTAACTATTTTCATTAACATTATATATTCTGAAACTCCGGCTTGTTTCTCGTCTTGAAGACCAGTTACAAGAATATTCTTAATTTTAATTCGAGCAACTATTCTGTTTCTTGCAGCATGTGATATAGCGTCTTCAAGATTTAGATAATAATGAAATCCAGCTGGATAAGGTTTTCCATCTGAAGTTTTAACTATTTTGATTTCATTATCTTTATCGAAGGTTTTGGCATTAAACCATTTTCTAAATGTATATTGCGTTTTAGGGAAATAGATCGGTGTAAATATTCCTGACGTTAGTCTCTGCAGAATTTTGAAACCTTCATCATGGGGTTCTATATTACAGTCGATACAGTCGAGACACATAATATCCTCCATTTCACTATTTACAACAAGTCTAGTCCAGATATTAAACTACCATCATATTCTGTTGCTATAGCAGTAACTTCATTGTTTAAGTCTGGTTCAATAAAACTAACCCACTTTATATTTCTCATTTCAAGCTTGTACATTAGTTTCTCTAGTTCGAGTTTATTTTTTGCTCCGAGATAAACTAAAGTTCCGTTATTCCAATCAGAACTCCATGATCTTCTAAGTAAATATTCTGCAAGTGCATGTCCAGCTTGAACTGCTTGTTGCGATGAAGTAAGATCTTTACGAACTATTACGTAGAGTTTCATGTTCTCTAATCCTCCCAATAATTTCCTCTTTAACCTTACTAATTTTGTCTTCATTGGGTTGATTATCTTCTCTGGGTATTTCAATCTGTTCTCTAGTTTTTCCTCTTACTTCACAATAAGCAATATGAGTATGTCTGAACTCGATCCGAAGTTTGTATAAGCTCCATAATGTATTGGAAAATTCGTCTTCGGTTTTGATTCCTTTTCTTTCTTTTTTGAGTTTACGTATTGTAAACCCTCTTTCTTTTTGTTGGTTTTTGATTTCTGTTAATGGATGCATGACAAGTCCTCCTTTTGAACTTTTGAAGTTTTAAACTTTTTTGACGTTTTGACAAAATTTCCTTAAAAGTTTAAAAGTTCGGAGGACCTCTTGGCTGAGCCTATGGAGGGATTTTTATCTAATACTCAGTTTCTTTCATTTTTTGCCTCTCTTTCTTCTGGTAGATAATGTTATTACGATCTAACATTTATACATTTATTTGTTCTATAAATGTTTGTTAGAAACTGTTGTTAATACGTCCGGCAGGGATTGAACCTGCGACTCCAGGATTAAAAGTCCTGTACTCTACCAACTGAGTTACGGACGCATGAAAAGTGCGCTCGAAAGGATTTGAACCTCTGACGACGGAGGACTTCACCCTCCCGCTCTACCGGGCTGAGCTACGAACGCTTAAACGCCTGGAGGGATTCGAACCCACGACACCAAGAGTAGAAATCTTGTGCTCTATGTCCACTGAGCTACAGGCGCTTAGTTTTAAGTGGCCAAATTAACAAAACATGAGAAGCGTTACGGATTAATCATTCAAGATTAGGGTCATGCCTGCAGTCACTTGCCCATTGCCCGAATACTTCTCATGTCTTGCTACCACCTAGCTCATATCACTTATTTCTTGGTCTTCTTGAGCTCTATGAGCCGTTTTGCACATTCATCGGCAACACCAGGAGCAGGAGATTTGGCGCCAGGCATTGCCGCCCAACCTGCTTCTTTTACAGTATCACCCCGTCTCCAGGAGCTTTCTTTTTCCAACTTCTTAAATAGCTCTTCCCTGTTTGGATCCTGTAAAAACTGCTCGACACAGATCGGTGCCAGTTGGTCTATAACAGCCTGTTTGGCCATTTCCTCACCTTTAGCTTTGGCAGAGCCTCTTGTCACTGCCCATCCTGACGCGAAAATGAAAATAAGCATTACAATTGCGCCAATCACGAAACCCCAGCTAAGTAATTTTATTTCTCCTTTTTTCATCTTAACTACCTCTCTTTCTCTTTAAGGTTTCTACCTATTCGTTATAAGCTTGATAGCTATAATCCAAAGTATAACGAAACCTACTATAATTGCTGTGGCTCCCCACACTCCTTATTCACCTCCTCTCTGAAGTATTTAGTCTAATATTACTCCTCCCAAAGGTTATAACTAATTGGATATTCTTTCACTTTCCGACATGCTCGTGCTCGTAATTTCATTGGATAATGTGGCATGCCTGGAAAGCAGATACAATCATTTATATTAACTGACACTCGGAATAACCGGGCAGTTTTACGCTGATCTCTTGAACAAAATAGTCGTGCAGCACTAGGAGAATCGGCAAGGTGCAAACCAAAACCACATTCTTGAGAATATTTCGAATCCCAGTCTGGTGCGGTAATTTCTTTCTTAGTATCATAATTAACTTGACCAGTATAGAAGTCAGTACCATTTTGTCTCACAGCTTTCCAAAGCATTATTCTGTTTCGTCTAATACACACCCTTTTCAGTGCTGCCCATTGTTTGATATCTTCAGGGTAGATCATTTCAATTATGGTTGCACGTTTTCCAGCTTTAGCCTTTGCTCTCTTGCTCCTTAGATAACCTATCGAGAAATCCCGTAGCATAGCACGAGATCTCCCTTGTAAGATAACGGAAGAACTTCCCCATAGCTCAGCAAAAGAATCATCACGTAAATCAGCATGAGAATGTCCCCATAATATAGCTTGGGAATATCCCCGTAGTATAGCATGAGAACTTTCCCGTATCTCAGCAAAAGAATGCCCCCATAAATCAGCATGAGAATGTCCGCGTAGTATGACATAAGAATTGTCCTGAAGTGAAACATGGGGGGAAGAATAAGGGGTTCCATGTAGCTCAGCAGAAGAGTTACCTCGTAACACGGCATGAGAACTGTCATGAAGCCTAGCATGACAGTTTCCCCATAATGCAGCAAAAGCGCTTTGATGTAATGTAGTGTGAGAGTTTCCCAGTAGATAGGCTTGAGAATTACCATAAAGATGAATATGAGTATCTCCCTTCAATACACCACTGAAACCCTTAAATTTAAAAGATCTCAAACCTTCTTTTAGCTTCTCTTCAAATTCAGCTTGTGAAGTTACGGTCTTCATTTTTACCTCCTGTTATTTCTTTGGTTTAACATCCTCTTACATACGGCATTTGCCACACAAAGTTTTTATTGTTGGATCCTTCTCAGCACCACAATATTCACAACGACGATCGTTGGATTTATCTAAATTTATCTTATGACCTGGATCGAAGATCCATTGTCCATCTGGATCTTCAATAGTATCACGATTTGGACCCTTAGCACTTGACATTATGGTGTATCGTTTTAGTTCTATCATTATGATCTCCTGTATAGTCTAACGACAGAATTAAGCTGCCGGTTTATCCAGATTTGGTTGAGCGACTTGTTGGACGGCATTTTGCGTTTTGTCACGAAATGCCTGGATTTCTTCCCTTGGCATTATTAGAGCGTATGGTCCAATCATTCCGACAAGAACTTCGCGCCAGTTCTTAATTTGTTCATCAGTTAATTTCTCGCTCATGATTTTCCTTTCTGGACGAAACCGCCCAATGAAAAACTAATTAGTTATGTTCTATATAAAATGTAAGTGAAACTGCGAACTAGCAAAAGATTGTAATACTAGGGGTTGTAAGAGAAGGCTGTCTCTTACTTCTTAATAGAGTATTCGCCTTCCCAATCATATGTGAATATTCCTGGTCCTATAACCTTTCCCTTGAAGGTGCCGCCCCCCTGGGCGTTCTCATACTTACCAGTTCCTTTTGTGAAAGACCAAGTCCCTTCAAATGTAGTGATCGGTTTGCCTTCGGGGGAAAGGGTGGTGGTAAACTTTGATTTAAATGTACTAAAAGTGACATCGCCATCTGGGTCTATAGCTTTTCCGTAGCCCCAATGTGGTCCATTTCCCTTAATATAATCACCGAATGCAGTGCTAACAAACTGGGCACCAGTAGTGGCATCGGTGCCCTTTGACTCCGAGAGGATAAGGATGTGCCCCTTGGTGTCATCAAGCTTAATCACTTCCGCTTTAGTTCTGACCCCGTATCGCTTCCCCGCGAGCTTAATCTTCTCCTGTGCAAGAGAGGTCGTTACAAGAGCAAAGATCGAAGCGAAACTAATGAGTAGTAACATTAATCTTTTGGATTTAATTATTCGCATGGCCTTTATCTCCTTTCTTTTAAAGCCTGGCCCGCAGTTTCACTTACATTTTATATAGAGTTTTACGCAGCTGAGTTCATCCGGACGGACGGTTAGCATGGTCTGAGTTAGGTGTTTTGTTAACAACCTGATCTTTTGTATAACATTGTGCAGAGCAATAAATGTATATCCACCACATATCACCGAAAACCCTTTTGGTTTCTTTTACATCATAGGACTTTTGACAAAATTTACATATTTGCATATTAATCTCCTGAAGAAGGATTGTTAACGGTTAAACTAACCAGTTGGTCTGTTCGGTTGGACTGAGTGATTTGTTAGATTTTCTATTAAGTTCAACCGTATTTTCATCATTTGATATTCTGTACCTTTTTTAAAAATCCTCTGTCCTTGTTCAATCCCTAATCGGACAGCTATACTTAGTATTTCATCTAGAGCATCCCGTCCTTGATCATTTTCAGAATAACGCAAATGTTCTAGTTGAAGTTGTTCCTCTGGAGAAAAGCAAGTCGCTTTTGAATCATTTCCAATATCAAGTCCATCCCAAGGTATGCTTCTATTCCTGTTTTTCCTTTTAATATTATATGCAAAGAGTATTGCCTTTCTGACGGACTCAACTATTTCTGCAAACTGTACCGTAGAACCATCCTCTGGCCATTTCTTCATCTTTCCTCCTTTTGTATAACATTAAACTAATCAGTTGGGCTAAGGAAAATTCGGGAACGTCAGGCTCGGTCACCTGCAACCCAAGTGCACTCGGGTTCTTCACTTACTCCATAGCATTCCCGATTCCGACTTCAGCGATTTGTTATGCCGCTAGCTGGTTCCATCTCAGGCACCATAGACAGCCAGCAGCCCGTAGGTTTACTGCCCCCGATGAGTATGATCTTGCACCATACATAGCGGCATAACAAAATTGATATTTATGGGTTTAGGTTGAGTTTTTTTTATATTTTACTGAATCATACTCCATCTGCTTCATTTCTTCTGGAGACACTAAAACATTAATGGGTATCTCTGGTTCATCGATTTTGTATGTTTCGACATCGTCATGTTTTGGTACGATATTTAATTCTATCGCATTTTTCATTGCTATTTCTGATGTATCAGCTTCAACATTAATACATCCCTGATTTTTCCCATTCTTAGAAAATGAAAACCAAAAGTAACTCATATCTCTTTCCTCCTTTCTGTATAACAAAACTCATCAGCTTGATATTTATGGGTCTGGGTTGAGTGTTTTGTTCGATTACTTTCTCAACATAAAACACTCACACGCACCATGCTTATTCGTCTTATAGGTACAATGATAGTTATGATCTATGACATGGGATAAAATACAGATATATCCTTCTATGGTGGGGCAGATTCCACAAGTGCAAACATGGATTTTAAGTTGATGTTCACACTCACAGCAACATTCGCCCCTATATCCTTCTTTACAACTCATAATAACTCCTTAAAGAGCAATCTAACGTGGAGCTAACCCTCACAACTACTGGATTGTCTACACTTAAGATACTGCGTTATTGTTATTTGGTTTGAATCCTAACAGTGAGTTGAGCGCGTTGTTAGGTTTCCTCCATACTTTCAAGCATTATTTCGATTTCACCAATGAGTGATTCCAAATTTTCCCTTGCCTGTTCTTGTGATACAGATTTATCAGAGAACAATTTTTCTATAGCCTCTGATGCTTGCTCATAAAGTTGTTCATTCATTTTATCCTCCTTGAAACATAACGAAAAACTAATCAGCTTTGGCTGGTTTGGAGTTAAGTACTTGGTTGGGGGTGAATTTTTGGTACATATCCACCCATACTATTAACCCAATTTATATCATCTTTACTGGCCTTACGAACAATTTTGGGACCATTATATGTACCAACCTCTCTAAGAATTATATTTCTTGCATTTTTTAAACTGGTTGCTTCTCTAATACAACAACCAAGACCTGTTTCAGCATAATATAAACTCATAAATGTCTCCTTTAGAATTCGTCCTAATATTTGAACTAAGCTGCTCTAGTCTTCTCTCTTCACTCCATATTCTTCTGGAGACATAAAAGCATCTAACTGGCACTTTGTAGTAATGACATTCGTGCCATTTTTCACATCCTATTGATTCATGTATGCTATAATGATAACATGAAGTTATTTGGCATTTCTTATGTTTAAGATCTACACGATTGCATATAGCTTTTTTCATTGTCAGCCTCCCAAATTAAGATCATCGGCGTGGCATAAGGCAATTGTCACACTTTGGGCCTGTATTGCCATCATGTTTACATTCAATACAAAACCATGGTGAGTCTACTTCATCTTGAGTGACTTGTGGGGAGGCGTGTCGCTCAAAAAACGATAACCATACCACAGCTGGGACTTTCCAAAATGGCTGAGTATATCCACATTTATTCGCTGTACAGAAGAGATACACGCCAAATGGAGTTTCTGCCGCTACGAGTGGAGGATGGTTGGAATCAATTCCACACGTTAACTCATGAAACCCTGACTCGTTCCATTCTTTAACTGCCTGAATTCTCTCTGATGGTGTAATCATAAGACTCTCCTTAACAATTAATTAACCCCGCCAGCTTTAGTTGGTTTGGAGTTGAGTACTTTGTTAGATTGTATATTAGGTCGCCAATGAGGGTATCTTTTATATAATGTTAAATCGCCCCTGTCTATAGCGTCATGCCTATCAGCCCAAGGCGGGCGCTTATCCGTCATCTTCCATCCGCGTTTTGCATCAGTAAAAGATTTCATTGACCCCCATAATGCACCCAAGGCTATTAATAAAACGATCCAACCGTTTCTTGGAGCCATCAATCCAGAGTAGGCAAAAAACAACCCAATCAGGAATAATATTATTCCCTCAATGGTACATGTACTCTGCCATCTTTGTTTTCTATCGCCTGGTCTCATTCTACCTCCTTTGTAAAGTTCCCCGTCTCTACTTTATGTCCACTAAGTTTTAGTAGTACTGGATGGATTCGAACCATCGGCCTCACGATTATAAGTCGCGTGCTCTGGACCGCTGAGCTACAGTACTATAATTATACGCCTGATAGGGTTTGAACCTATGACTGTCGGTTTGTAGGACCGACGCTCTCCCAGACTGAGCTACAGGCGTTTATAATCTGTTACCATACTGCTCTTTGATGTATTTAACTACCCAACTGAGAGTACAGTTTTTTAAGAGCCACTTATCAATTTTTTCTGGGAAATTAGTAATGGGATGTTGTTCATTGTCCGTCAACCATTCACCTTCCCAAGGATAGAAATATAATAATGCCTCTGGTTTATTTCTCTCACACCAAGAACGAAGTTCACTATACTGCGCTTTATTTCCATAAATTTTATCTATTCCTGCCATTATATTTTATTTCCTTTCTAATTTTGGTACTCTAAACATCTAAAGCATGTTTATTAAATTTCCATCCTACACGTTCTCTTTTATCATGCCCTGCGTATCCTATCGCCCGTTCGTAACCCCACTTGAGAGCATTGTCGGAAAATAATAACCCTTTATTTAATGCATATTGAATACCTAAGTCCCATGCCTTTAGTTCGATCATTAGAGTGTTAAGTCTTGTTCTTTTTTTGTATTTCCATTTGACTAAAATATGTCCCACTTCATGAAAGAATGAGATAATCATTAGTTCTTCGTCTTCATACTTACCTAAGAAAATGTCTTTTCCAGCAATAAATGATTGATTCTTCTCGTCCCTTTTATGTAGATTAATTTGTAGTTCTGTACATGTTTCTTGAATTAGTTTACTATAAAAAGGATCATTAATTTCAGCTATTTTATATATTTTGTTTATCATCTTATATTTCTCTTTATACATCTTCTCTATAGAACGCCTGGGGATTCGAACCCCAAGTTCGTAGCCTGGTGCTCTAGCTACAGGCGTTTATTCTTGGCTTGCAAAGTCTACAAGTCGTTGTCTTAATTTTGATCTTTCTGGAAAAAACAATAGGATTATTATTATAAGTATTCCCATAAGAATACATATTATAAGTGCTAATATTGCTGTATTAAAAGCTAATATTATCCAAGTTAGTGGATGTACTAATAATTCTGGAAACATTTTTAACCTCTTCAGATTTGTTCTAGTTTGTGAAACGCCTGGGGGGATTCGAACCCCCGACCCCCAAGTTCGTAGCCTGGTGCTCTGTATCCACTGAGCTACAGGCGCTAAAATTTAGTTGTCTTCTGTTTGATCTTTGCTAATTCTTCTTCATTAGAAAAGCGCATTGGTTTACCAAAGCTGACTTGTAATCCTCCTTCAGGATTATTATCCCATGCAAGTCTATGTCTAATAACTTGCATAAGATCGTAAGATATAGTACAATCGCTATGTACTTCAGGATTTCCTATGCCATAAGATGCATTAGGAGGAAAATTCGTAAGAAGCTTTTTTGTTTCATCTAATAATTCTTTGCAAACTTTGTAAGTGGCATTGTTGTTGAAAATTACATTTGCATATTGTGGATGTCTCAAAATTTCTTCGAGTTGACCAATTCCTATCCTAGAAAACAAGTCAAGAGCAGATGTGATTACTCTAGCTTGTTTTTCAGAAATAAATAGTTGATATTTTATTTTATCTAATGTCTTATATTTTTTAAGGATAGCATCGATAATCACATTTTTTCTTTTATGGGTCATACCTGGAATGTTATAGTAGCGAATACACATATGTCTCAAATTTACTACTGTTGTCCCTTCCAATTCATTTTGTGTAAGTTGGCGAGTCATTATAGCATCCAGGGTACCATCTTTTTTTTCTATGATCTTTCCAAATGGATTCATTTATTTCCCTTGTTTTGGTTGATATTCTATTTAAACTTGATGTTATTCCTCTCTTAGCCTTTTCTCTACGATAAATCTTAACTAGTTCAGTTCCAGACCTCTTCCTTAAAGATCTTGCTATTTGTGAGTTTTTTGACTTCTCTAACAGTCTTACATGAGCTGCTAGCGTTAGCTGGCCTGCTCGATATGTTGGTTAGATTTTTAACGCAACATTCCATATTCAACCTGATCTTCCAATCGAGCATACATATACCATACTGGGGTAGGTTTGTCAGCCGGATTATATTCGTTGTTATAATCCTTACAATACTGTATGGCTTCTTCCCGACTATCGAACTCTTTTTCTTTTTCAACTTTTCGCCCCCAACCAGCTTCGCTCTCGATTATCAATACCTTTGTCAATTTTATTACCTCCTAAAATCTAACAATGTTAATATTTTATCGATCATTTCATGTTTTCTTTGAGCGAACATGCTGTCTCTTAATAGTAGTCTTTTTCTTGTTTATTCTCTCCTATCCTTTATAATTTAGCTAATATTTCTTCTGCAGAGTAACTTAAATGATTTTTGGAAATCTGTTGAAAAAACTATTTCACTATTGTTGAAGTGATATTCAGTTCCTTCTTTAGAAATGAATACTGTACCATCAAATTCGTTTTTTGTGGTTTCTAAATCTTCTGTTAATATTGTATCTTTTTTAACAAAGCCCCCAACCATCGGATAATCTTTTACACACTTAATTATTTGTATTGTTGTTTGATTATTCAGATCCACGAAATTTTCCTTTCTTTTTTGACGGGAGTATCGGGATTTGAACCCGAGACCTTCTGCGTGACAGGCAGACGTCCTTGACCAACTAGACCATACCCCCAATTTTTACTCACGGGAGAGGATTCGAACCTCCGTTGCAGGGTTCAAAGCCCTGTGACCTAAACCACTGATCGACCCGCGATTAATTTATTGCGCTGACTAAAAATTTACATAGATGTTCACCAGGTGTTTTTATTGAGTAGCTTATTATTATCATAATAGTAGCTATGATAACAAAACTTAACCAAAATATTCTTTTATAACGTTTGTTCTCAAATTTGGTTTCGATTTCTTTCCAGTAACATATAACAGATGTTAATACTATTAAACAAAACATTATAATAATAATATCAGTGGCAAGTCCTGCTATTATTGACGATATTATTAAAAGTACGTCCATAGTTCACCTCTTTTATTTTTTCGTGAGTAATTTTGTATCTAGAATATTTCGTTTTAAATACTCTTGTATTCTTTTCGTCGCTATATTCAATACTTTCTACAGGACTCGTATCTATTGTTCTGATACTTTTTCCTTTTTCTAAAGCGCTACTTACCATGAAAAATCTTTCGTTTATTTTGGGTAACTTATTAGTTATCCCTTTAACTGTTTTAGTGCGTAGATTTTTACCACCTTCTAATGTCACAAGTGTTACTTTATACATTTTACTCCTTTTGAATGGGCCGGCGGAGGGAGTCGAACCCCCGGCATGAGGTTTACAAAACCCCAGCTCTGGCCATCTGAGCTACACCGGCTTATAAATGTTTAAGATCTATAACAGAATCAGGTCCTTTTATTAAGTTACCTTCAATAATAGTCATACCTATTTGTTCAGAACTATCCTGAGTCAGTGACCTTATTTCTTCTCCTGTCATTCTTTTGACTACAATTTCACCGTCGGTTTCTGTTAACTGTACTACAAGATATGTTTTTTCTTTCTTTTTCATATCATTCTCCTTGTTTTGGTAAGGTGGTATCGTACTTCCTCCATCTTGTTTTCTTGACCCAATACCACTGTAACCAGATAACTGCCTTTCTTATGTAATTTAACATTTTTTCTTCTCCTCTTTCTACCAATTAACTCCTTACAGTGTATTTAACCTCGGCCATGTAAACCAAGTCCACGGTCTACCGAACCTTCTAAAACATGAATAGTATCTTCCATGTAAATCATTGATTCACTGAAGACGTTCATTTCCTCGGGACTGAGTGAAGCTGTTATAATATTTATCCAGCCCATACCCTTTTTAGCAGCGGCTTTATGTAATTCGGGATCAGTTTCTTCGAGAATTCCATCTGCTTCAGAAATAAGATTTTCAAGGTCAGTCTTGATCTCGGTAAGTCTCTTGCTGATTATTTTTCTAACGGGAATATATCCCTGATCTGTAGCTTGTTTGGTAATGTTGTCAATAACTCTCTCAATAGTTCTGGGTTCAATATGAAGACCAGTTACTTGTTTTTCTGTTAAGGCAATATTATATATTTCTTTATTCATTTCAGGATCTCTTTTTTTACGAGAATGGGATTTACTTTCTCCAGGTATTTCACCAGGTTCATGTGGTAACATTGTATTAATCATGTTGTTAATCGTATCAATAAGTTTATCAGTTTTAACATGTTCTTTCATTAAGAAAATTTCTCCATCAACTTCGGTAACTGAGATCATTGCATCAGCGTAACCACTCTGACGAGTAACATATTGAACAACGATTGCTATTTCACCCCCAAAACCAACGATTTGACAACCATATTTGATTGGTGTAAGTTTCCACTCTCCTCTTGGTGTAAAACTTTTGAAACATAACTGAAATTCGTTATCGAACGTTAATGATAGTTCGGACTTCATTCTGAAAATCTCCTTTCTAAGTTAGTGTCTGAGGAGGGACTCGAACCCCCACGTTCTAAGAACACTTAAGTTTGAATCAAGCGTGTCTACCAAATTCCACCACTCAGACCTGATTACTATATGGTTAACTTGAAATAAACATAATTACTCCCACGATTAAAACTAATCCAAGGCAAAACAGTACGTAAGTCGGAGTGTCTTTAGTAAGAAATATTGTTAGTTTATTAAAAAAACTTAGATCGTCTCCGAAAGACTCTTGATACTTTTTGAGAGCCTTTTTGTAACTAGTCATGTTACCTCCTTTTAATGTTTGGTGCCTGAGAGAGGACTCGAACCTCCATGTCAAAGACACACGGGCCTAAACCGTGCGTGTATACCAATTCCACCACTCAGGCTAGGGTTTTAAACTATTTGCTTCAGAGATTTCTACTTCCTCGTAAGCATAAACTATATCTGGATGAGCATCGTTACATGTTTTACAGTACTCTTTAGCAACTTTCTCATGTACAAATCCTGCTGGCGACGGAGTAAATGCTCTGAAGATAGTAACATCAAATGCCTTAGTCAGAAATACTTTCATGTCAGTTCTCCTTTAGGCTATCTACAATAAGGACAATAATATTGTGGACTGAACCTTTTACAACCATCACAATATGTCCAGTGTCCGGTGAAGAAAAGTTCAATTCGTATAAGAAATCTTTCGATTTTGTATAGTATAAACTTCATATATTCTCCTTAGTGGTCGAGGGGGGAGTTGAACCCCCACGAGGATAAACCCCACCGGATTTTAAGTCCGATATGCCTGCCAGTTACATCACTCGACCAGTTTTAGTTTTTCTTCTACGTAATTTCTTATCTGTTATATATATGATAAAGTAACAGATTGTTCCAATTATTAATACAGGTATTCCTATAGATAATATCATATATAATGATCTACATTCTGGAGGAATTATTAGTACTCCAAATGATGTTGCAACTATTGTCGATAAAATCAAAGTTATAATTAATTTCCATGCTTCCATTTTATCTTCCTCTTATTAAAGTTTTGTTTGTATGTATCTATGTATAAACATGAGAGGAGTAACTGGTCCAAGACAAAGTAGTATTATAAACTGTGGGTAATAGTAAAGTATTTGTTTTGAAGCATTTTTAAAACCTCTTTTTTTGATATTAATACAAGTACCTAAAATCATAGTAATGATAGAAATTGAAAACCAAATTATTAATGTACTTTTCATTTCCATCCTCCATATTCTTTGAGTTGCCACCATGGAAACATTCTTGCAGCTTTTTCTCTTTCTTTTTTTATTGCGTTTTTGTAAGCTACTATTAAAACTCCACAACTTGCTGGACCAAAGAGTATTAATATTAAACAACCCGTAAAGGGAAAACCGTTTATATATTTTCTTTTAAATTCTTTAATACCACGTCGGAATAAATCGATGGTTAAAAGAGTCATGATCATTATAGTAGGTAATAAGAGCCAAATAATAACATAGATTTTAGGATCTGTACTCAGTGTAGAAAGTAATTGATATATTCTCATTTCCATCCTCCATATTCTCTTAGTTCCCACCATCGTGCGTCTTTCTTGGCTTTCTCTCTATACTCTTTATATTCTTTCATGTAAATTATTATTGTGAAAGCACCGCCCATCGGTCCTAACATCATAAACATTATGATAATTATCATGTCATCACCATCAAGATCAGCAATTATATTACCGTTGTTTTTAAGAAAGTCAAAGATTATCATGAAGATAAGTGATATACCACCCATTGAAATCCAGAGAATGAGGAGAATGCCTTCATGTCTTTTATCAGATATGTATGTGATTATTTCTCCCATTTCTTTACCTGTTTTTTAGATACAATTTTCTTCTTTCCCACGCATTACTAAAATCTATATTTGGTAACCATGTTTCGAAAAATTCTCTCCATCTCATTTTAGATGCTTTCTGTCTTGGAGGTCTTACTCGTAGACTATTTAGGTATACTGCTTCTTCTCTACATTTGATACATGTTGATGCTTCTTTTGCAGAGTGGAAGCACTTAGTACAGAAGTATAAACCTCTATTCCTCCAGAAGTCTAAATCATGTTCGTCATCAATTTCTTTTTCTGTATCTTTTACTGCTCGTTTTCTCATCTAACTTTAACCTCTGTCTGATTTGTTTACAAATATCGTCAAATTCTTCTCGTCCCTCTCCAATAGAAGAATGATTTCGAGCTACGCTTAATAAGAACTTTTCATCTCCAGTTAAATATGGTTCAATAATTCTGTAAGCTTGATTTGCTTTAAGTTGTGGTCCAAGATAATTTACTGGTGCTTTTTCTGAGTATATTTTCCAAGCATCTATGAATTTAAGTGTTAACTTTCTCATTTTAATCTACCAACTTTCTACTTCTTCTATAGTAAGATCAATAACTTTATTTAAGTCGTTAACTAAAGAAGGGTCAATTGTCTCAAGTTTCTCTTCTAGTTTTGCTCGAAAGAATTCTGCTTTAGTAAGGTAAGCTACACCTGTAGTTTCCTCTTTATATTGCATTTGACAAACATAAAGTCCGTTTTCTTCTTCGAAACTTAATATTTTTCTCATTTCTTCACCTTTTTTAGAAAGTGATTATATCCAGTTTTGTATACCATGTGCATTTTCTTATTATAGTAATGGATCTACTATTTCTTCATAATCGTCTAAGATACTATCTTTTAGTCTATTAAGATGTCTATTTCTAGATATCTCGACGATACTGTCATATGATAAATAACTACATATATCAGGTAGTGGCTTTGGAAGACTGTCGAAAGTAGGTCGTTTAATCTCGCCGAGAACTTTTTCTCTTCGAGAATCTGGAGCAACAATATGTAATTTAATATCTAAGTTTGACTGTAAAGAAATTAAATCTGACATTCTTAATAAACCAGAGTATATTGAAGTTGTGTCTTCTACTTCAAAAGCTCGAACGATATAACTTTTTTGAACCCAGATAATATCAATTTGTTCAATAGTTTTTGTTGTGATATTATTGTAATTAAAAGGTAAAGTAGACAGAACAGATTCTTCATTAATTTGACACTCTTTGATGACTCTATTTCTGTCTTGTGTTGGTATCCAAATTTTGAATCCCATTGTCTCTCCAATTTTGGCAAGGAGAGCTTGAATCTTTAATGATTCTCTAGTTCCTTGATTGATATCTTCTTCGTTCTCTTCTTTGTCTGGCTCAGATAACTCCTTGGAGGTTGTTATTTGATTTTCACTTAGTGTACAATATCCTTTCTTTTCTAGTTCTCGTCTATCAAATGATCTGCAATTTTCTACTATATTTTTTTGCAATGGAAAAACTTTTTTAGAGGAAGATTGGAAAGTTAGTTCTTTCTCTAAAATAGAACCGTCAGAAGGATCTAATGGACCAATTGATCGCCATAATTTAATATTAACAGATCTGTCATGTGACGAAAAATAAGTAGAAGCGAGAGACGGGTCAGAACGTGGAATTGAGTTTTCAATATCTAACAATACTAATGGTTTCACTTTAAAGTGAATAACGAAAGGATCTTTCTCGTAGAATATTTTCTTTTCTTTGTCTAAGTGACTTTTTGACTCTACCTCTAAAACTCCAAACCATCTACTAATACCTGATAAATAACATATAAATCTATCACCGACTTCAACCTTATCACATAGATTTTGCGAACGAATTGTAACTCCAGTTATTGTTCTGTCACTGTTCATAAAAATTTCGTAAGTTGTTATTCTATATATTTGATAAAAATATTTCACTCTTACTCTCCTTTCTAAGTTCTAGTATTCATTTAATTTATACGAGAACGTCCTATGTATTTTCCTTTCTTATCAAAATGTTCTTTAACAACACTTCCATCTTTATATATCTTTATTTGAGTATAACCACTGTATCTTCCTCGTGAGTCATAGTGACGTTCTAACTGTCTTTCTGCTACTGGATTATATGTTGCTGGAGTTGTTACGCATCCACCAAGGAATAACAACATTATTAGTATCTTTTTCATTTTACTCTTCCTCTTGTAAATGTTCTTGCCTTTCCTTCAAATCTTCTAAAGCATTTTGAGCCATCCTCCAGTCCCAAAAGAAACCTTTATATTCAAGACCACCCGAACTGGGGTTCATTTCATTTAAAGCCTTTTGTAAAGGTTCAATGTCATCAAATGTTAGTTCTACTGTTTCTTCGTTCATTTTATTCTCCTTTATTACTTCAAAAATCCAAATTTATACACTCCTTCTCTCATTCTGTCTTCAAACTTTTTATAAAGCTCTTTAAAATCATCGAAGTCTTTTTTCAAATCTGGTTCATTCTTTAATATTAACTTAGTTTGATACCAACCTGCATCCCAAGTTTGTAAATGCCAATCTGGATGTAGATCATGCCACTTTTTTCTATAGGGAAATATTTTTATTACTAACTCAATAGTTTTATCTAATACTTCTTTTGCATCTGGACTTAAGTTAACTTTTTGTAGTTCTTGATATACAAATCTTTCTTGATTAAATGTATTTGCATCTCTGTATAACTCTTCAAAATTGTTCTGGTTTGCTAAATCTTGCATAAATTGGTTCGGTAACCAGAAGAATTCGTTTTTGATATTCCATTGCTTATTTTTATAAAATATATTACGAACAGACGTAGATACTTGTGCCTCTTTAAAAATTGTATATACAATAGCATCATAATTCCATTGTTGATATCCATCTATTTGTTTATTAGGAACTAAAAATTGGTCATGCATTGTACTCCAGTGTCTGGGAGCTCTTGTTTTTGCAGTAAATAAGCTAACAAAATCTAAAAAATTGTTTTTTGTAATAGGAATTCCACCAATTGATGATGCACCGCTTAGGACGCCAGTAACAAAAATTGATTGATTCACATCATTACTTGCTGTAACAAATGTACCAATTGAATTTTTCAAAAACAAGTTATGTGTCTCTTTAACTACCAATCCACTACTAAAGTTCGGATATTCAATCCAACTTTTTTCTGGAACTGTTCTTTTTAAGTGACTAGTAGCTGGTTCCACATTGTCAGTATTGTATAGTACTTTGTTTAATGTAGTATCTTTGTCAACCATTGTTGTTACAAAGGAGTCTTGAATTATTGTTTTACCGCTATTCCAAAGACTAAATAAGATTCCCCAAATTCCAGAAACAGAATCAAATTCATCTGATCTGAAAAAAATGCTTCTTATGTAGCTAAATTCATTTAAGTATAACTTTCTAAAATTCTTAAATGAAGGACCAGCTAAAAATATTGGTGTTGAAAAAGATGCTATACTTATATTTGTTTCGTTATAGTATTTCTTAAATCCAATAATTCTAAATAAAAACTGACAAAATAGTTGTAAAGATGCGTGAGCTAACTTTTGATTTTTCATAATATTTTTAATTTTAGTGTTCGAAATATTTTCTTTTCTAATTGAAAGGATCTTGCTTCCTCCTGCAGCTCCGTATGGTGGATTCATAATAATTAAGATCTTCTTGTTCTCCTGAAAAGCTTCGATTAAACCTGGAGCCAGTTGTTCTAGTTTAGAAATATAATTGTTTGGAACCATTGGTAGTACATTTTCATCTGCTAGAACATCATCATTTAAAAAATCATATTGAAATATTGCTTTAGCCTCTGGATTATATCCTCTCTGTTTTATGATATCAATATCTTCTTGATGTAACGTTGACATATATAATTCTGTAAATGTATAATCTCTAGTGAGATTTGCAAGACCACAACAAGTATCCCAGACAACATAATTTTCATACCAATGTGGGTCAATTGTTTCACAAATCATTTTATGAGCTTCATTAACCCAGATCTTTGGTGTGTAGAATTCTCCGTGGAATCGTCGATAAACTTCTTCGATTAGGCGATCTGATTGAGCCATTATCTCGTCTTTTATTTTTATATCACCAACTTCTTTTACAATCTTTAAAAATGAGTCGTAATTTTTTCGATAAATTTTTACTATTTGTTTGTTTGACAAGGGTGTTGTTATTTTGTTTTCATCTTTCACAATATCAGAACATTCACCAAAGAGAATGCTAGCAAATAATGCTACCACTTCATGCGGTTCTAATTTTTGCGCTACAATATTTGAAGTTATAAATTCTTCAAATAACATTCCAACATTATCATTGTTTACTGTCATCTTTAATCCTATATTATTATTCCTAAAATTATTAATAATTTGTTCTAAAATTGGTATATTAGATAATGAATATAGGTGCACAGTAAAACTTTTTTCGATAGCGTTATAAAGTACTTCTGGTGGTTTTATAAAAGCTTGACTTGGAGATATTTCAAACCAATTTACGTCTAATTTAAGATACTCATTTAAATTTGAAGAATCAAAGATACAATAGTTTTCTTCATTACCAATAAAAATAACATTTGGTAATAATTCTCCTGCCTTCTCAATCCTTTTGATATAGAATAAATTTTGTACAACACATTGAATTAAACCTTTTTTAGTTAGTGAAACACCACATTTATATTCGGCAAGGAGTTTAATTTCAGACGATTCAAAAAGACCATCTGTATTAAATCTCGCTTTGAAACTGCAATTTAGTATTTGCGAAATAACTGACGAATAATAAAAAGCCACTTCTTTCTCAACATTAAATGTTACTGGTAAAGGTGGATATTTTATTGCCATTCTTTCTCCTTTTCTTAATCTTTCATGTATCCCCATTCCAAATCGTCTGGGGGCTCACCAAGTTCTTTTTTTAGTTCTTCAATTTTAGATTCGCAGTCAGATGGCATCACAAGTCCGCCCACATATGATGAACGTCCTTCTACGTTCCATCTAGGATCTGACTTGCTATTTAACCACCAAGAACCTTCTTTTATTGTTCCACCAAGTAAACCCATATTCGCTCCTTTCTTAATGGTCGGCGTGGACGGATTTGAACCGCCGACTGCATGGTCCCAAACCATGCCCTCTACCAGGCTGAGTTACACGCCGATATGTTTCTAATCACTTAACTCCCTTAACACCTGTGTTGCTTCATCTACTACATATTTCATCTCTTCCCATTCTTTAAAAGTTAATTGGATCGGTCCAGAAGCTCCAATATGTATATTTGTTCTTTTTGTTTTGTCTCTACTATAATATTTGTATTTGTATCCACCACCTAAAGAAACTATTATAACAAATGTATTTTTTCTTATTTCTACTTGTGGAGAACCTGTTGTTTTTCCAACAACTTTACCTTTCCAACGTTTCCTGTCTTCTAGACTCATATTTGGAAAGTAAGTTCCAGGAATATCACAGTCTGACTGAAATCTTTTTTGTCTTGTTTTTTCAGTCATCATTTTTTTCGGTTTGTCCCACATTATTATTCCCATGACTAATCCTTATACTTTGAAATTCAAAAATTCTTGACTTCCATTAAGACTTACACCAGTAAAAGCAGGTGACCAGAATGGAGGATGTTCTTTTCTTAAGTTGTCTACTATATCTTCATCGATCTCACAGTTCTCAAAACATCTTAAATTTAGATTATATTTCATTCTTCCTTTAACGCCTAACTTTCGAAGTTTACGTTTATCCTGAAGTTTTCCTTCTATCCATCCAATAAAAGTTCTTCCCATTTATTTCCTCAGTTTATTAGTTTAGTGTTTAGTTTACAAAATTAGTTTCCGAATATTTTGTACCTCTTTTTCTAGGTGAATAATATTCTTCTTCTTAATTTCTATTTGACGACACATATGTTCTATTAACTTGTCTCTTGCTTCTTCCTTTGTAAGAGAACAGTTGTCTAATAGAAATTCTCCGTTAACTACATATGTCTTATCATCATTTATAATAGACCAAATTTTTATCTCTATTAAACTATGCCAATGATTATATGTCCAAACTTTGTCACCAATCTTCATTGTCTTCTATCTCCTTTCAAAAGTTGTTATCTACTTGGTTTAGTAAGGACTACCTTTATTTTAATACGTCCGCTATCATCTCTTCTGTTATAGAGTAAATAGAAAAACCCCTTTGGTTGTTTCCGAGATAAGGACCATCTTTATCTTTTGGTAATTTGTGTAAGTCTTCTTGTTGAATTAGAAATATACATCCATCGTGGTGCAATTTTATTTGTTTATATGGGATATTTCTTCTTTTTAATGATCGTTTTATCCATACAAAATCTTTCTTATTGCCTCCTGGAAAGATTCTACCGTATCCATTTTTCATGATTCTTACCTTTTAATAAAATTAAACCTTAATCTCTTTCCCAGAACTTGCCTCCAAGAACTATGTCCCATTTGTCACATATCGCTTGTACTTTCTTATGATCTCCTTCCTGGCAGCCCCATCCATTATAGCTTTCAAATTCCTCGTATATAATGTTAGCTCTTATCATAACATTCTTAGGGCCTGTTATTATTTCTTGGGGATCACAGGTACAATGGTTTCCCTTTAATAAGACATCATATCCATGAGGATCCTTCTTGAATAATTTAATCGCCTCTTTTATGACTTTCTTCTCGTCAGTAAATGCAGTAGATTCTTCTCCTGCGTGATAGCGACCAAAAACGTCAACATCCCTATCCATGTTCATTTTAGTAGCTTCGTTCTTAGTTAAGATGAACTCAACATCGACACTATCCTTACCGAAACGGATTTTACCGTAGTAGTGAGTTGCCCCGAAGGCAGACGTACCCTTCCAAGTAAGAATCTCTAAGAATGCATTTTTCATGATTCTTTTCTTTCTTTTATTTCTTCTTCAACTAGGAATATTGGAAACATACCGAATTGAAAGTTTCCAAATATATTTTTAATTTTTGCGCTCATATCATATGAGATTATTTGTGTTGTATATTCTTTTAGTACTTCACGACTGTTATTGTAACATATTTTCTCTCCGTTTGAACCGATTGTTACTATAACTGGATAATCTTTATAATCTGATATTAGTTTCATTATCTTTTCCCACTCATCTATAGGTATAAACGCAAAACCATACAGTGAAATTCCATCCCATAATCCTTCATATTTAATTAGATACATAACTAATTCTCCTTTTCTTTTAAGTGGAGCCGGCGGGATTCGAACCCACGATTACAAGAGTGAAAGCCTTGTGTCCTCGACCTGACTAGACGACGACTCCATATTATTTCTAATTTTTTTGTAATCTAATAAGCAGTTACTTCTTCAGCTTGTCTCCAAGTATCTCGATTGTTTCCTAATCTTCTGTCCATTTGTTCTTCAGATTCAGGGTTTAAATGTGCGTCTCTAACAATTCTTGAATAGAATTTGTTCCAAAAGCTCCGTATTTTTGGACTAGGATGTTTGTAACCTAAAATCTCTGAAGCATGCATTAGATGAAGATGGAAGTGGTGTGGTATTTCATCAATCGATCTCAGATATAAATCCACTGCCTTTTCTAATTCCATTGTACAAGGACCTGTAAAAGAACCTCCTCTTGGGTCATAGGGGTCAGATAAAACTGTTTTCTCAAAAGCAGATATCATGTAACAACGTCTTAACCAACGTAGCAAGACTTTAGATATATGGTCTTTTCGTAATCCATCTGGTCCACGAGTGGCTGTAATTAATACAGATTGTTGCATAAAAGACAGTTCATGAACCCAATCTTGTAGAACACAATTATGTTTCTTCACTATATTCGATTCTCCATTTTCTCCTTGTGACTTAGGGGACACTCTTTGTGGATTGTTTTTGTGAGTACCCAATGAAGGATATTATCTACATTTGGCATTTTTGTACATATCCAATTTTGGATTCCCTCTAACCAAATAGCATTTTTGCAGACTTTACAAGAAAATTCTTCTATATTTAATTCCTCTTCTGTTACTGGATCGTATGGTCTTGCTTCTGGCCAATTATGTTTGCCTGTTGCAATCTCGTAAATTGACCTCAGTACTAAATCACGTTCAAAACAACCTTCATGCTCATCACACTTATTTCTATCGTTTAATTGTTCAATATGTATACATCCTTTTGCAATAGAGATAAGACGATTCCTCATTGCTTGACATGATAGACAATTTTGATTTTCTGTTTTCATGTAATTCCTCTTTCTTTTATTTATTTTCACTTTATAATAAATTAATGGACCGCCAGGACTCTACCTGTTTGAGTTATATCGACATGGTTCTGGGAGCTGGACTCGAACCAGCAACCCTTCGGTTATCACCCGAAAGCTCTACCATTGAGCTACCCCAGAATGGTCTGAGTGAATGGATTTGAACCACCGACATCCTGGCCCCAGACCAGGCGTTCTACCAGACTGAACTACACTCAGATATGGGCCGAAGATACGGGATCACCCTATGTACATCTTTTATACTTAGACGCCGCAGGCTATAATATTACCGTATCCTCAGCAAATTAAAAGATTGTTAGTTCATCGACAAGCCAGTCTCTCACTGACCTTGGGAACGTCTTCCCGCATTCCTATCATGGGAACGTCGTCCCATATCATACCAAGTGAATGCTTATAGTGCGTACTAATCTTTGCTATAATCGTCATCAACAAACTAACAACCTAAACTGGTGGACCGTCAGGGAATCGAACCCTGCTGATATCCTCGGTGCAAGCGAGGTGATCACCCCATGCAATCCCACAGCCCGTAGTTAATTGTACTTGTTAGACGCGAAATGTATGGCCCATACGTCCTCGACGCTGGAGGATTGCTCTGTAGCCAGCCATGCCTCCGTACGACCGTATCCTTTCCACTGAACTGGGATAACTACAGTCTTCCACCCAGACCTCCATCACATAACGCACCTAACAAGTACATAAAATAATAAACCTAGTTGGCGGGAGAGGTAGGATTTAAACCTACGTGCCAATCGGTTAACAGCCGACTGCTCGATCGCTGAGCTACTCTCCCATTAATCCCACATTGTTTCGCGGATACTGCATGATGGACAAAGGTAAATGTTTCCCATCTCAGACTCATCACACCATTTACCAGCATTTGAAATATGATCTATTCGGTATGTCTTGCAGCCGAAATAAAATCCAAACTGTTTCCCTCGTTTACCAAACCCAAAGGAAATAAAGAATGCTGGTAATGGGAATGGTATATCGATAACAAACCAATGGTTTCCGCTGGTCCATGGATTTTGTATTGCAAAAGGGTTTGAAACAGGTCTCTTTATTTTACCAAAGAGGAGATCTACTTTTATCCCTCCAAACACGTTACGAACCATACTTGGTATGACAGCATGAAATAGATTACTCATTACAGCTATCGGTCTTATGTTACAGAATTGTGTTGGATACATACATAAAGATGGTGTTTTGTTTTCATTAATCCCGATCTCAAAGCTGTATCCAATTGGTTTCCTCATAAGTATCTCCTTCTTCTATACATTATTTGTTTTTGATGGGAGGTGATGGAGTCGAACCACCCGAGTACGCAATGACACTTGGTCTACAGCCAAGCCCGCTACCCCTACGGTTTAACCTCCCTAGTCAGTTTTATTGAGCTTAGGGCAATATTTTACTACGCATTTTTTCAACCCTATCGGGTCTTCCATTCTTTTAGGCTCGTGACATAAACACGTATACCCATCCATTTCAGGCACAAAATACTCGCATAAAATGGAAGCATAGTAACGCAATTCACTATCTTTCTCTATTTTACTCATTTCCACTCTCCATTACAATGGTCTTAATTCATAAGCATCAAATTTATTGAAGGCTTCTATTCTATCCATTATACACATTCCACATAACAGCCCTCCTTCGTCTGACTTATCTTTAGGCTTAATAAGTTTCCAGAGTTCGTCAGGGACTATAATATCTACTTTATAGATTTTACCGCATCCTTGACAGGTGCAACCATCAGTAGATACAACAACATTATTTACCTGATCGCCCTCTTCCATGTAGTAGTTTCCTTCTTAGAGAATTTTATCAACTAGCCCGTATTCCAGACATGTTTCTGCGTCGAACCATAAATCATGTTTCAAAATCTCGTCTATCGTCTTCTCTGGTACCTTAGTGTATTCTTTGTAGACGTCCTTTATCATGTCCATCAACCAATCTAAGTTTTTCTTCTCGTCTTGAAATTCACTATATGGACCCCAAAAGAACGAAGAAAGTTGGTGGATAAGCATAAAAGCATGTTTGTTTATAAATCGTTCCTTTCCAGCAACACTAAGGAAAGTTCCTGAACTTGCGCAACAACCATCTACAATAGTTCTGACTTCTACTTTACAATTTGTTATTTCATCCAGTCCTGCTAGTCCATCAAAAAGGTTACCACCATAAGTGTTGATATGTAGAATTATAGGTGGATACATATTAAACTCTTGTAAATTGCTTGTTGTTATAAGATCATTACTTAACCGTCGTAAACTTTTGTTTAATTTTAAAATATTCTGACGATTTATTTCTGCATAGAAATAGATCCTGTTATCTACTTGTTCTAAGACAGAAGGTTCTCTAACTAATACTTCCGCTTTATCTTCTGTCTTTGTCTCCTCAGGTACTGCTTCTATTTGACCTTTTCCCCAATAAGAACGAGTTATTCTTCTCATAACAATTCTCCTTTCAGTTTGGTTGTGACAATTCTCATTTATAAATGCAGTAGTCATCTTCACAAATTACGGAAACTTCTTTAGTACTATCTAGACAACCATTGTTATCGGTATTCCGGTTAGTAATCTCTGTAACGACTGTGTTTGTTTCTTTCTCAAAATTTCTACATAAAAGTTTGATGCTTTTTTGTAGTTTTTCCTTCTTAAGGTAGATTTGTTGTGGGTTCATTTTATTACCCTTTCATATTTCTCTATTTTAAATAGATTCTAAATTGTCTGTCCATTCTACCCATTTATCATCTTCGGACTTAACTTCTACTTTAATTTTCTTCATTTCTTGATCGACCTTTTCTTCTATCTTTGCAAGGGTTCCAAGTCTCCTTGCAATCTCAACTCTGTGCCATACTTTAAATTTATTAGTTTCGATCATATGGAGGAAAGCTTCTCTTCGATTGTGTTCTTTAGATCGTCCTTTTTCTGACTTCCCAACTGCTCCACTATCACGATGGGTACACCTAGCACAGTTACTTGTTTTGTTTTTCTTTTGTCCTCCTTTACCACTTCCTCGATAGTAACCCCAATCACAGTCCTTTGCAGTAACAGAGAATAACAATTCTTTTCCCATATGTTCTTGTTTCCCTTTTATAATGATTTTGGTGGGCGAGGAAGGATTCGAACCTACAAGCCAGGGGCCACGGATTTACAGTCCGCTGATGTCACCATACTAATCGACTCGCCCGTTAGAGACGGTGACAGGACTTGAACCTGCATAAACGGGGTTGCAACCCGTCACCTATCCATTTCGGTTACACCGTCTAATGTTAATGTAGCAGGGATGGGATTCGAACCCATGAAGACACATGTCCGTGGCATATGAAACCACTGAGCTAGACCACTACTCGACCCTGCATAAATCTAAACCAACCCACCATCTACTATTTGATCTGGAATATGATAATGCTGTCCATTTACATCCATAATCAAAACCATATTTAAAGTAGTGATAGTGACCAAAGTACCACTCTTTTGGTTTATACTTTTTTAATATTTGAGATAAACATTCTCTTGATGGATCTTTAACTTTTAATCCTCCGTCTCTTGGTGGCATGAAGAATTCTTCTGGAGCAGTATGACTAATAACAATATCTATTTTTATATTTGGAATTTTGTTAATATCGTCTTGAGTAATTAGTTCCATAAATGGAAACCAGTCAATTCCAGGTTCTCTATATTTCCATTCATCACTGCCAAATTCTTTATATCTCCAATCGTGAGAGAAAGCACCTCCCATAAATAAAACAGTTCGACCATCCGGTAGAGTTAAAGTAGAACCTCTTCTCATATAAAATATGTTCTGTTGTATTTCGTTGTTTTCGAGGTTCTTCAAACTTTCATGGTCTTCATGATTTCCGTCACAAAAGTAGATTATAGTATCTTTATTTTTTATTTTCTGACTTTTCTTGTCTTTTGGCCAGTATCCGAAGTCACCAACTTGAAGAATTATTGATGGTTGTTTCTCACTGATTAGAGAATTTAAGTGTTTGAACTCACTGTGGATGTCGCCTACTGCTAAAATCATAGTTCAATAATTCCTTTTATTAAAATTAATGAAGATATTTTCCAGATCCTTTCATTATTCTTTCTAGCTCATCAATTTTGTCAGAAAGAAAACAATTTGTCGCTATAAATTTATTTTCATATGTTAAACATTTCCTTAAGATGTCTCTAAGTTCGTCTTTGAAGGTTTCATAGAATGGATGTACTTTAACCAACTTTATATTCATCTTGAATAATTCTTTATGTAATTCTCCGGTCGTTCCCACTTTATTACCTCTTTTGTTTGATATTAGAAGGAGAGACGGGGATTCGAACCCCGAAGCCGCTGTTAACGACCACTGGTTTTCAAGACCAGGCCACGCGTTCCCACTGTGGTCAACCTCTCCGGTTATTTTGTTTTGTCTCTCAATCCGCGCTCGTAGGCTTTTTTTAATGCCGTTCTTATATCAGAGGGAAGTAGTGGATGAAATGTTAATGCGGTAAGCATATTCCCTTCTCCTGTCAGATCTTCTGGCATATCCCTTTCATCTATTTTAACCTCCACTAATGACTCCCTTTTCCACATAACAGATGACCAACCATGAAATCCTAATGTTGAGGGCCCATGACATAACAGCCATCCAGGATTCTGTTTCCACATTTCTTTCCACATTATATTGAGAAACTCGTCATTGAACAAATCGTCTTCCTCTGGGGGAAAATTAGTTCTAAACACTACATCAACATTCGCTTCCATCATTGGTTTAACACGAGTATTAAACCTATAAAATTGTATCTTATAAATTTTCACTTTTATCCTCCGCTCAATTTATCCATATTGTGTTATTATAGCATCTGGTATTATTTTATCTATTATTTGTAGTATTTTTTTCCAGTCTCCACCACCCAATGTACACCCCATATGATCTGGAATATATATTGGCAATAAATATGGTCCCACAAGGAAATTTTTGTAATTTACTACTTTATAAAGACATTGTCTGACGGCTTGATAAATTGTAAATACTCCTTGTCTTCCATATCCATCTTGTCCGCATAAGTTAGCTATAACCAAGAATGGATAAGTGTTAATTGTTGTAAATATAACATTGCCAAGTTGAAGCTTATTATTTCTATATTGTTGTATATAATCTTCATAGGCTTTTGGAAACTTATTCCTGATTTGTTTAGCTAGTCCCGCACCCATAACACCGCGACAATTAACTTGATGACAAATGATACCTTCAGTTATAGTAGTTATATCTTTATTTACAAACGAAACCATTAGTAACCTCCTTTAAATAGCTTCTAAAGGGGGAGACTGACCAGATTCGAACTGGCGTATAAAGGGGCCACAGCCCTTCGTGGTAACCTCTTCACCACAGTCTCCATAACAGTCTCCCAGAAGAAAAAAATAGTTCCTAAGAATTAGGTTTGTTGTGAGAGTAAAATAGTCTTACCCTCACAACATGTGACCAACCTTGAGAAGGATACGACATTGGGTTGGGAATTTTTAGATATAATGTAGAGTTACTTAAGATTTTTTGAGAAAAGGGTCCAAATAACAGCCAGAAGTGATAGGTTGCTTGAGAGGGCTACACCTTAGTCTGGATTTTTCCCGCAGAAGTTTTACCTTAGCGTATCTTGAAACTTTTGTCTTTAAACTTGACCATCTCCGTTCTTTATCGACGTGGAGATCGTCTTAGTCTTTAACCTTATGTCATGAGTCTTAACACCATTGTTATAATGGAAGTAAAAAATATTCGAAGTTGTCGAATCAGATTTACTTTATTATTTCACTCTAACATTGTCCCAGTTAGCGGGCTCCCAAAGTTTCCATTTTTACGCTACCGAACCCCTTTAGTATTTTGTTCTTACTCTTGTTGAGGTTCATCCTCGACCAGGTTTGTTGTGGCGTTTATCACCTCTAGACGCATGGTAATATTGTCAAGAAGGTTTTGCCATTTTTTAAGACCTTCGTTTCTTGTTTCTTCTTTGTACATACGAACCACTTGTGGAGTTCTTCCTTCTATTGAAGGAGAGTTCCTCAGTCTTTTCTGCCCTTCTGTATCATTCATGGAGTAGAATGTACTCAACATTAGTTCTCCCATTCTATGATGAATGAAAAGGAGGTCACTGATTGTATAAGACTCGCCTTCAATTTGAACGGTGGTTTCTAGGTTAGTCTGTTCAATCTTTTTCTTTAGTCCTAATGCTTCTTTCATTAGGTCTACATTAGACTGTACGAGAGATTTAACTTCTTCCACTTGTTTTTTTTCCGTTTCAAAAAGTGGTCGTTCTATATCTACCATACTAGCATACCTAGTTATGTTCTGGCAGTTAGACCTCATTTTTTTCTCAATAATCTTAAGTTTTTTCATACCTTCTACCACTTTCATTTCCATGAGAGTTCCTCCTTTAAACTTAAATTTGAAAAAATAAACAACTCGACCCTTACTCAGTAATTAATATATATAATTGTTTTGTTTTCATTGGAAAACTATTTTATTTTAATGAACAAATAAATAATCTTACAGAGATAAACTCTGAGATTTTTTTGAAAAGAAGTAGAACAAAAAGTAAATAGAAAGGAGAAAATGTAGATGTTTGATATTGTGATTATATCGCCTCACCCTGATGATGAAATAATTGGTTGTACAAGAATCTTAATGGAAGATCAGAAACCTATTATTATCTATACAGAAGATATTGAAGAAAAAAGGAAAGAAGAAGCTTTAAGAATTAAGAAGTTTGTAGATATTAAAGCCCAGTTTTTTCTTAGATCAATCCCTTCCCAACTTCTAAATAGACAGAATATATTTTACTTTCCGGATCCAATCTACGAGACTCATCCAGCACATCGTTTACAGGGAACAATAGGTGAGCAACTAGTTAGAGGTGGTTTCGACGTAATATTTTATAGTACAAATATGCGAGCACCATATTGTCATGAAGTTAAAAATCCGAGTCAGAAAGAAACTTTGTTAAACAATGTTTATCCGAGTCAGAAAGACTTATGGGAACATGATAAGAAGTATATTTTGTTTGAAGGTTATTATAAGTGGATCATCTAAATTACTTAATATTTATTGAGAACTAAGGTTATGAGGAGGAATAGAATGTCAAAACAAAAGAATTTGTGGACATCGGTAGTAGATTTTTTTAGAGAGAAAAATTTACAAGATAAAGTTTCTAGACAAGAACTTTTAGATTCTCTTTATGGTGAGAATCGTTTAAGAGAAACTAGACGAAATAGATACCTATATCAAACAGTTGATGTATATCGTAGGTATCTAACTGCTTCGGGTTATCTAGAACATGTAAGCCATGGTGTTTATATGAGAGTAGTGGAAATTCCAGTAGGAATTACTAAAAGCGAAGTCGTTAAAGAAGCTTATGGAGAAAAGGAACCCTTTTTTGAACGAGTTAAAAGAGAAATCAGATAGTTATTATAACTTTAGCGAAAGGTTAAAGCAACTAGAAGATGAGAAAAGAGAACGGTCTATAAATATCAGTAAATTAAAGGATCGATATTTATATAAGATTGATGCTAGAAAGTCTAAACTAGGAATTTGGATTGAGGAGATGGGAACTTTTTTGGTCTCAAGATTTAAGACGGGTTATAACATCTTATTCGATGAAAACCACGTTGACTTGAGTGATGGTTTTGGTACTGCTTGGCCGATGGAAGAAATTGAGAAAGTACCAGTAGAAGTTCCTAAGCCTTTTAAATATGCTTTTAATGGGGATTCCGAAGAATACAAAGGAAAGCTAGAACAAATTAAAGATTATCTGAACAAAAGACTAAAAGAAATGGATCTTTTAGATGAATATGGCGAACAAATTTTAAAACAGGAGAGTGATGAATAGATTGATTTTCGTACCTCAGTTTCCAGTTAAAATGAGGTATCAAGAATGGTGGTTACCTGTATTCAAAGAGGAGTTTAAGAAAGAATTTGACGAAGTAATTGTTCTAGGAAAATCTTTTATCAGTAACTTTAAAGACCAACCTACTGATAGTCCAAATGTATTTTCTAATTTACAATTATCTGTTGAGTTAGAGCGACATCAAATATGGGAGTTTATGAGTCTTGACTTAAAAGATAATGACATCTTATTTTTGTCAGATTTAAGTTATCCAGGTTTCTTTTCTAATATCCTTCACCATAAAAGACCAAGTAAGAATTTTGCTTTTTGTCATGGTACAAGTAGGAATGCATATGATATCTTCCAACCTGTTAGGAAATCAAAATGGTTAGTTGAAACTGGTCATTCTAAATTATTTGATAAAGTCTTTGTTGCTAGTGAGTACCATGAATATAAGTTAAAGTATTATAGACGAAATTCAGACTGGAGAAACGTAGTTGTTACTGCCCTGCCTTACCCACCTTTTAAAACTTATAATATTGCTGGTAAAGTAAAAGATACAATATCTGTTGCTCGTCCAAATATCCAGAAAGTTAATAAACGATTAGAAAAGAAGGTTGAGAAGAAATTTGGTAAAATTATAAGAAGGAATTTTATATCGTGGGATAATTATTATAGATGTATAAGTATGTGTAAAGTTATGCTTATAACTAGTAAGGAAGAGACATTTGGTTATCAAGTTGTTGATGCGGTTTTAAATGGTTGTATTCCTGTTGCTCCGAATAAGTTTTCTTATCCAGAACTCTTGCCTAGAGAATATTTATATGATAATGAAGAAGAGTTATTTGAAATAATTAATAAGGGATTAGATAGAGAACTACCATGTCCAATTTTATTGAACCATTCAGAAATGTGTTGTTTTTTTCAAAGAATAATAAAAGAAATGAAAGGAGAAGAGTAAATGAAAACATCACCGTTTGAAGAACTAGGAAAGGGAACATTGTGGGTCCTGAAAGAATTTGGTAAAGTGTCAGTACAAGATATATCTCAGTTGATTGGTTGGAAATCTAAATCAGTAAGAGACGAACTTAGAAGAATTGTAGAGAATACTTACTTAGGACACTGGGTTCATAAAGAAAAAGATAATCAGGGACGTGTAACTTTTATAATGGATGAAATTGCTAGAAAATCGTCTCTTGATTTTCTTTGTGATTTAGGACGATGTAGTTATAAATTTAATACGTTAGTTTTACAAAAGTAAGTGTTTTGGAGGATGTAGAATGATGAAACTGCCACTAGCGGATCTTGTAGAATTCAAACGACTATTAAAATTACAACGAGAGAACAAAGTAGACTATGATATGCTAATGAAGTTAATATGTTTTTATAAAGAGATAAGTCCGTATGGAAAATATCTTTTTAATAATAGAAAATATGAACCCTTCCATTTATTTAGTATAAACTATAATATAAATAATATAGAAAAGATAGTTCAAAAAATAGTAGATCACTATATTATTTATGACGATTGTTGGACATGTTCTGGAAACATTTTACCAAGACCGAAATCATGTTATGATACGAAGATTTGTCAAATGAAGTTACGATTTAGTGCTCAGGGAAGGAAGTCGCCGTTTATGGAATTAGCATCGAAAGGAAGTAATTCATTGAATATTGGATTAGCGAGACATAATTTTTCGTTTATTATTTATCATGGTCTTGAATTTCTTTTTAGAACAACCTTGGCAAATAATTGGATACTACATCATACGAGAGATAAGTTCTGGGATAAAGTAGGAAGTATTAAAGTAGTCCAAACTGGTTTCCATAATAAGCTACATAAAGAAATTGACTTACAAGAAAAGAGGGTATATGATTTAGAACAAATTCTGCAGTTTCCAATAGAGAACTCCAAAGATAAAAACGAACTAAATGTACGGAGACTTTTAATAACTAAGTGGGAACTAGAGAAAAAACTGTTAGTTGATTTGAGAAGTAGAGTTGATGATGATCCTCGAATAATGAGACTTATTTTTGAGATTAATGAAAGGATAAAACGAGGGTTATAAAGGTTTTCTAGAATGTATAAAACATTTTTCTCATGGCTTTTTAACAATGATATTAAATCTCCTATTCCAAGAGGAGAAAAGGTTCCTGATATTCTAAAATATAACAGTCCAATTACCTCAACTTATGTTATTTCATTATTCTTAAATAATGGACCATTAAATTTCTATTTAGATTCTTACTTTAATAATATAAACCTTCGATATATAGATAAAGAAGAACTCCTTTTCTTTATAAAAAAGTGTGTTATAGATTTTAAGGTTCAGAGGAAGAACATACCCTTTGTTCAGTATAAGAAAAATACTAAATTGTTTGACTCTCTTAGAGCAAAAATACCTATAATAAAAAATTATGATGTTAGTTTATTATGTGACCTAGTCGAGAAATCACCAGATGTTGAACGTATCTATAGTTCTCTAGGGATTGATAAACCAAAGAAAAAGAAGTTGACATCTGTTGAACAAAAAAATGAAGGGAAGATCTCTTTACAAGATTTGTTGTCTAGAAATTTCTCTGTTATAAAGATCTGAGTTAAGAGATCTTTATAACAGAGAAGAGTTTACGGGAGTAACTTTTTGATTATTTTTCCTATGTCTGTTGTAATGACTGGATGAGGAAGACCTCGTTTATGTTTTACTTTTTTCATTCCACTTCCTCGGCATGTAATACAAGTCGTATGTATGTCGATCTTTCCTGTTTTTATTATTTTAATTGCGTCTCCTGATCCTTCACAGTGACTACATATTTTATCTTCGGGTCTTTTTGGAAACATCTTCTTATGTACATATATTTTAGTTCCTTTACAGGTAGGACATTTCTTGTTGTCTATTAGACCAGTACCGTTACATCGCTTACAGGGTTCTGTATAGGTTCCACTTCCTTTACAATAACTACATTTATCTACGATCTTTATAATTTCGAGTCTGTAAATTTCTCCTGTTCCTTTGCATGATTCACAAGGGTTGAAGTCCGGAGGAACCTCTATACTAAAAAAGTTCTGTTCTGTTAGTTGCTTTTCAATAATGTCGCGGATTATTAAGTTCTTTGCTTCTGTAAGTTTCTTTTTTTGAATCTTTCTGTTGGTTTCTTCAAAAATATTTTTGTATGTTTGGAGAACCGTAGTATCTTTATAATCTATTTGAAGTCCCAAGAGGTCAGTTGCTTTTAGAAGTTCTTCTTTCATTTCATATTGTTCCTCCTTTTTGAAGATTAAGGGTTTTGACAAATAAATAGGTGGACAAGTCTAGTATTTCTTAGACTGAAGTCCACCCGTTTTCTAGGTATAAATGTTAACTGTATGTCCCTTGCCTTTGTCTAACTGGTCAACTATTTCTTTGAAAGATTTAATTGACAACCGGAAGAAAAGACCTGTTGTGTTTGATGTAAATTCAACGAAGTCTTCCTTGTCTGGAAATCTTTGGAACATACATAAACAAACTGGTTCGAAGGAAGTTATCGATTTTCCTTTGAATATTCCTTCTTTGAATGTTTCAACTGTTGTTATAGTAGTTACAAGTTGAGTAACCAAGAAGAATCTTCCTTCTTGGTCTTCCCCGTAAGACTCTGGCATGATATCTTGCCATTGGATTGTTTCGTCCATGACGATTTTTGGAACCTGGATCTCTGAATAAGCAAGTCGGTCTGCAAGTTTCTTAACTTGTCTAATTGAGACTGGATTGGCTCCTGGAATTGGAATTTCTTGGTTCATTTTACCACCTCCTAAATGTTTTAAACAATAATTATTCTAATCAATTATTTATATATATAGAAAGTTTCTAAGAAAATAACTAAGAAATTATTTCATATTTGTAGAACAAAAAATAAAACTAAAATGGAGGTATCTATTTGGAATCTATTAAGAAATCATTTGCTAACTGCTCTGTTTGTTCCCTCCTTTTTTCACCTTCTTGTATTTTAGAAACTAATTGTAGGGATGACTTGACTAAGGTTAAGGTAGTTTTTGTAGCTGAGAATCCAGGGAAAGATGAAGTTGAAAAGGGAGTTCCGTTAATTGGAAAAGCAGGACAAAAATTTAGAAAATATTTTAGACAGTTCAGTCTTAATAAAATTGAGTACCTTCTTACAAATGTTGTTCTCTGTCAAACCTTAAATAAAGATGGAACTACTGGTAATCCTACAGAAGAAGTAATTAACATTTGTAAAGAAAATTGTTTCAAATTTATAGAGCAATGTAATCCCAAACTAGTTGTAGCTATGGGTACAGTTCCGATGAGTGCTTTTGGAATTGCTAAATCTGGAGTTACTAACTTAAGAGGGAATATTTATAAATGGAATAACTTCGATATCTTCTTGACAGTCCACCCAAGTTTTGTAAATCGTAATCCCTCTTTTGAACAGAGATTTTCAGATGATATGAAAACAGTAGCTGAGATTTTAGGAACGAAAGTCGATATAAAAGAAAGTGGTGGAGCAAAAGTTTTAAACAAAAAAGGAGTGCATTACTATAAGATTCCTGAGGAGTTCTATACTGACAAATATAGGTTAGTAGATATTCAGTATTTAGGTAGAACTAGAGATGTTTTATATATTTTTAGAGACAAAGAAAATAATAAAGTTTATCATAAAGAAAAAGATGATTATTATTGTTATCAAGTTCCGAAAGGAAGTAAAGTTGAGTCAAGACATTTCGTTAAGTATGACGACTTAGTACAAGTTAAAATTCCATATAAACAGAAAATTATGTTAGACTCAGATATTACTTATGAGGGAGATGAGAAAATAACTACGAAACATGCTCAAGATTATTACCTTCAAACAAAGAACGAAGCACCTGAAATTGATCTTAATATCTTTTTTCTTGATATTGAAACTTATTCAGAAGAGAAAGGATTTCCACACCCAGAGGAAGCAAGACATACCATATGTATGATTTCATATTACTATCATGGTGAACTTGTAAGCTATGTATTAGACAATAAAATTCTGTTGAAGAATCCTAACGCAGCTGATATAGATATAGACAAAGGTTCGGTTATTGTTTTTAAAACAGAAAAGGAACTGGTTAACAGTTTTATCAAGAATTTCAAGAAGTTAGATCCAGATTTTATTTGTGGTTGGAACTCTAATGGATTTGACCTCCCATATATTCATAATCGATGTCCTAAAATAGGTCTTAGATCAGAAAGTATGTCAAAGTTTGGAGAAGTTTCGATAGACTTAATACAGAATTATGCTGATATATTTGGTTTTGTTACTTTAGACCAATTGATTTTATATAGAAACTTTACATATACAAAGAGAGAAAATTATCGACTTGGAACAATTGCGAAGCTTGAAATTAATAAGGAAAAGTTAGATACTGGAAGTAACTTTTCAGAGATGTACAGATCTGATGTGAATAAATCTATTAAATATAACCGGCGAGACGTTACATTGTTAGTGGACTTAGAGAAGAAACTACAACATATTTTGTTACAGAATGAGATTAAGAAGATAAGTAAGAATAGTTTTAAAGGTTCTACGAGTAACATGGGAATGTTAGATTCTCTGGTAATATCATTCTTAAAAGAAAGGGGAATTGCGTCAAAGAATGCAAACATTCATGAGAAGAAAGAACAATTTGAAGGTGCGTTTGTAAAAGAACCAATTGTAGGTGTTCATAATAACATTGTCGATTTTGATTTTACTTCTTTGTATCCAAGTTTAATTATAACTTATAATATTGGAATTAACACATTTGTAATGAAGTTCAAAGATTACACACATGGATATGATCTCATTTATGATATTGATAACCTTCCTGAAAAGTTTACTATGGTAATTGATCCAGCTTATTCGAAAAAAGAAGTTGAAATAACTAAAGAACAGTTATTAAAGAAAATTGAAGAATGTAAGTTAATATCTACAATAAACGGTTGTTTCTTTAAAGCACATGAGAATGAGTTATCTATTTATAGCGAAGTTCTCGATATTCTCTTATCGTCTAGGAGAGAGTTTAAACAAAAGATGTTTGAGGCTAAACAATTAGGTGACGAGAACTTGAAGTCTATTTATGATAATAAACAACAAGTTTTTAAGATCTTTGCGAACGCATTATATGGAGTTCTTGGTAATAACGTTTTTAGATTTTTTAATATTGATACGGGAAGGACTATTACTCTTTCTGGTCAAGAAGCTATTAAAGCATCGATTCTTGAAGGGAATGCATTTATTGACAAACTAAAAGGGAATCCCTATATTAAACCAGAGAAGATAACTAAACAAGAGATGTTTGGTGACATAAGTAGGTATACTGAGAATGTAATAACTGGGGATACAGATTCTTTGTTCGCTATTTTGGACAGCTTGATTAAAGACGGAGATCGGTCAGAAGACGACAAAATATTAGAGATAAATAAGTTTTGCGTTGAGATACAAAAACATTTAAATGAGGATATTATTCAGAAGTTAGTTTTGAGTCATAATGTTCCTCCAGAAAGAAACAGACTCGAGTTGAAGAATGAGTTAGTTATCAGACGAGGATTGTTTCTGGCTAAGAAAAGGTATATAATTAATGTAATTTCTCAGGAAGGAAGAAGAACCGATGATGTAATTTATATGGGGATGGAAATTAAAAGGTCAGATTTTCCTTCAGTAACTAAAGAATTTTTAGTTGAACTTCTTGATATTATCTTAAAGAATGAGAGGTTTTCATTAATAACAATTAATAAGTTTGTTGAAAGAAAAGGAAAAGAGGTTATTAAGTTGATTGAAGAGGGGAATAAGTCAGTTGGAAAACCAGCTGCGTTCACTAAAAAAGTTGAAAGTTATAAAGTAATTCCACAGAATGTTAGAGGATGTATTAACTGGAATAAGTTAATGTATGAAGCCTTTAGTCCCGGTGATCGGGGATATCTTTTTAAGACAAAAGGAATTGATGTTTTAAAAGCACCAGAAGATGTTGTTAAGAAGTATGAAAAAGAGTTTTTAAGTGAAGGGAAAAAATTAGACGTAATTTGTTTGCCAGATGAAGAGTTAAGACTTCCAGATTATTTTGTTCCAGATACAAAGTTAATGTATAAGTTTGTTTGGCAAGATAGATATGAGCAATTATTAAAACCAATAATGGAAACTAGAGAAAAGATTTTAACGTTTTAGAACAAATATTAAATTATAGGAGGATGATAGTGAATACAGAAGTTCGTTTAATTGAGAATTTTTGTAGTTTTCAAGGTGAGGGTCCAGATTTAGGACGGGCGATGGTAATTCTGCGTTGTAAGACTTGTAATTTAGACTGTCCATGGTGTGATACGAAAGTCAAGATGCGAATTTCTAATGAAGCCAATTATTCGTTACAAGAACTTCAGGATATTATAGACCAGAAAAAAGTAGGTATTCTTGTTACTGGTGGAGAACCTACTGTTGGGAAACATATAGATGATTCAGTAGCAATTTTAAATGAACTTAATTATCTAATAGCTAATGTCGAAACAAACGGTTATAATCTTGAAGGACTAATTAGTCGAGTTGACTTAAAAAAATCTATAAAATTTATCTATTCGCCAAAAATCTTTAGTGAGGAAGACTTAGAATTAGCAATTACTAAGACAAAGGATTTTCTCTCTTTTCGAAGTGTTTATTTTAAGATAGTATATGAAGATGTCGATTTAATACATACTTATTTAGAGATGTTATCGTCTCTCTGTGGTTATAGTAACGAATATCATCGAGTTTATCTTATGCCAGAAGGGAGTACAAGAGAAGAACTTATTGAACGAGCTGGTAAAGTATTTAATGCCTGTGAAAAATATAAGTTCAACTTTTCTACAAGATCACATATAATTTATGGTTTTGTTTAGAATGGAGGTGAATTCTAAAAATGTATTATCGACGTCAATATGAAGAAGGTATCTCTGTAGTTACTCGGCCAGGTGAAAGTTTACATGAATTATTAAGGAGATTTAAGAAGAAATATACGAGAAGTGGTTTAAGTTTAGAAATGCGAGAGAGGATGTTTTTTGAAAAACCTAGTATAAAGAAGAAAAAGAAGAAAGAGATTGCCAGAAGACGACGAATAAGAGAAGAAGAAAGACTTTTAAAGGAGGGGAAGAAATGGAGAAGATAAAAATAGCACTTCATCTTAGCATTGGTAATCCTGTATTAGTACAATATCCTGCGCGTCTACTAGAGGATACAAAACCAGGAAGTAGCGTCTACCCAATTCCTACAGTCAATATGAGGATACAAAAGATAGCAAGGTTGGATGATCAGTTTGCTTATTTTGAAGATGGTAGTAAAATAGAACGATATAGAATTCCTAAAATCTTTGTAGGAAAAGAAGTTTTTGAATCTGAAGAATTTTCACCTTTAAGGATTATAGAAGAGGATGAACTTAGAATAAAGGAGAAAAGTAAATGAAATTTGTTAAAGCAGTAAAAGACAAAATAGTTGTGGAGGTCCTAAAACAGGACGAGAAAACAGAAGGAGGAATTATTATACCAGCTACTGCTGAGAAAGACCCACAAGGATATGGTCGTGTCCTTTCTGTTGGTGAAGAAGTTCCTACAATCAAAGAGGGAGATATTATTCTGTTTGCGAAATTCGGTGGCCAAGTAATGTTAATTGATAATAGGACCATGAAAGTTTTGGGTTATCCCGAAGTATATGGTATTTTAGAAGAAAGACAAAAAGCGACAGTAACATCTATTAAAAAATAATTAGCGGGTGTAACTTTAATGGTAGAGTAGCGGGCTTCCAACCCGAAAGCTGCAGGTTCGACTCCTGTCGCCCGCTCCAAAGTTTGAAGGTTGAAAGGAGTGGAAATGAATAAAGACTATAGTGATTTTGTGGATAGATGTTATAAGAATGGAAAAGATCTAGAAGAGACGATGTTAGAAGAAATTAAAAACATTATAGTAGAAGCAAAGAAAAATGATAGTAACTCAGAAGAAGTAGCTAAACAAATAATGAAACTTTTTCACGCTACAGTGTTTGAATGGTAAAGGATATAAAGCGCCGTAGCTCAGTTGGTAGAGCGCACGACCGATAATCGTGAGGTCGATGGTTCAAGACCATCCGGTGCTACTAAACGAGAAAAGGAGAATTAATATGGAACTAGTGAATATTGTCGCTAGAGACTTACCAGATGCTTGGTTTCAATGTGTTTATACAGCACTTGAGAAAGGTAAGGTTTTTACAATTGATAAGGGATCATACTCTGGTAAAAAAAGACTTGAGTTTGATTATGTAACTATTTATATTCGATATCCTGGGACTAAACCTCTTCTCCCACAAATTCCTGGCCATTATGGAATTCCGAATCCAGTATCTAATGACTACTTAGATAAATATCTTCCTTATTTGCTGACTTCATATATGGAGGAGAATGAGTCATATACTTATGGTCAAAGACTTACAAAATACGAGATTCCAGAAAGTTACCTAGCAAGAATAGAAGAAGATATTGTAAATTGTCGTCAAGAACCTATTTACCATATTGAATCAGACTTGTGGGATAATGAAGAGATAATTTCTAGTGGTCCTAGATACAGTTCTCCTACATTTCTAAACCAAATCGAGTATGCGATTTGGAGATATAAGAAGTCTGGATTTAGAAATAATCAAATAACTCTTCAAGTAGCTCACCCTTCTGATATGTTAATAAAAGACCCACCCTGTTTACGACAGATAGATACAAGAATACAAGATAATAAACTACATTTCTTTGTATATTTTAGGTCATGGGACCTGTGGAGTGGATTTCCCGCTAATTTGGCTTCTATCCAATTATTGAAGGAGTATATGGCCGAGAGTATAGGTGTTGGAGATGGTGAAATGGTTGCATCGAGCAAAGGTCTTCATCTCTATGATCATTGTTTTGATATAGCAAAAGTTTTGAGGATGAAAGAGGATATATTATTAATAGAGGGAGAACAGAAATGAATGGACAAGATATTCCATCATTACCACCTGGGATGAGTCTAGACAATTTACCAGATATGAAATGTAAATGTGGTAATGAAATATTTGACCAAGCTCTTAGAATCAAGAAACTTTCTTCGTTTCTCACAAAAGATGGTAATGAACAGAGATTTCTGATTCCTGTTTTGGTTTGTAAGAAATGTGGAGAAATACTCGATGAAGAAAGTAAAGCATATGCAGAAAGCGGTACAGTTTAGTTATGACACAGTCTGGATATGTAGTAGCAGGTTTTGAAACTCTCGCCACAATAATAAATAACTTTATAAAAAATACAAAAAACCGGTATGAGAGTAATTTTTCTCGAGAAGATATTTCAGATTTCCTTTTAAAAACATGTTCTGGTTTCCTCCATTCTTATGGACAAAATTTTGCAATGAGAAGAAGTTATTCTAAATTTAATAAATCAGAAGCTACGTTGTTTAAGAATTGTAGAGAGTTTGGTTTATTTGATGGTTCTTTACTTATTACAGATTCTGGGGGATACCAAGTTTCTATTGGTCTAGCTAAAGATACAACAAAACTTCTTCTTAGAATGTTCTACGACTTTTTAGAAGAACATCATGAAGTTCTTGATAGAGCATTTATTTTAGATCTTATACCTGGACCGAACTGTGTTGCTTTTGATAGTTTTGATGAAGTAGAAAAGATGAATATTGAGTCCTATACTAAGGCAGCGGGGTTGAGCCCAGATGTTATAAAGAAGATCATTTATATTCACCACTTTCGAACACCTAGATTGTGGGAAATATTTTTAAAACTTTTACGAGAGTATGACTTATTCTCGAAGTTTAATCATTTTGGTGTTGGAGGAATGGTTGCTAATTTAGCTGGTGATTTAGCAATTCCATGTATTGTTTATGTGCTCCCGTTAGTTATATTGTTAAATGAATGTAAAAGAAGTGGTTTAAATGCTTTAGATTTTCATATACTTGGTGGAGCAACCTTTAGAGATGTTTTCTTTTATGAGCTTTTCAAAATTCATATCCGAAACAAACACAATATTGAAGTTAATATAACATATGACTCGTCAGGTCTTTATAAAGGTTTGATGGTTGGAAGGTATATCCATGTACTCGATAATAATATCATACATAAAGTAGATATTAAATCGACTAATTTGGATAAGAGATTTAAAGGTGGAACAAAAGTAGTAGATATATATATTCAAGAAATGAACCAACTTTTTAGAAAATTTAATTTTAAAGAAGTTGGAAAAGACGGAATTTATAGTAGTGAAACAGGGACATTCTTTGAAGAGATAAAAGTATATACTATGTTACATATGTTGAACCAATACTCTGAGATACAGTCTATTTGTAAAGAGTCAGCAGAAAAGGTATATATATTTTATGAGAACGGTTTTTTAGAGGAGTTTACAAACTCAGTTATTGATATTACTAAGAACCTGAACGGTGGAAAGATAACCAAAAAGCAACGAATAAAATCATATAGTATTGCAAAGTCGTTAGATATCTTAACAAATTTGGATGAAGAATATTGTGAATACTTGGTAAGCAAGTTTCTTAGTAAAGATGAATTTTCGAAACTTGAAGATAATGGAAGAGTTCTAACGATATGAGTTTTGTAGAAAAAATTACTAAAAAATTGTGGTTAAGTAGATTTGGATTTCCTTTGCCAAAGTGGTTTAAAGATGAAGGTAAGGAAGATGTAGACCCTGAAGTTCCATTAGGTGAAGGAGACATTATATGCGATGTATGTAAAGGGTGGGGACGGAAAGATGGTAAACTTTGTCCAAAGTGTTTTGGTGATAGGAAGTTAGACTGGATTGAGAATGTATTAGGGAAAACTTGTACTTCTACTACATGTAGTTCAACTACTTCATATTCAACTTCGTTTTCATCTTCAACGACAACGGAGGATTATGAAAGGTGGTAGAAATTAATGAAGGTGAAGTAGTTTGTAATAAATGTAAGGGATCTGGTAAGCTAATTCCTGACTTATATACTCCTTATCCTAGACGTTGTGATAAATGTTTTGGTTGTGGGAAACTAGATTGGATTGAGGTTGTTATTGGAAAACAAGAACTAACGGACCCATCTCATGTTCATTCGTCGTGGAGACCAACGAGTTCATTGGGGATATTAGTAAATGGGTAATAAGATACACCTTAAAGAAGGCGAAGTTATTTGTGATAGATGTAAAGGTACATGTCATGAACCGAACAGTAGTGATAATGATGAGTTATGTACAGAAATTTGTGGTAAGTGTTTTGGTCATGGAAAACTAGACTGGATCGAGAATATAATAGGAAAAGTTCGAAAGATTCTTTCAGCTGATTGGTCTTTTTCTTCGTCTGTTAATGTAAAAACAATCTATTCTTACGATGTAGAAAAAGGACTAATTGAGGCTTTATCGAAAGAAATCGCAAAAGAAGTAGATGAAGAAATACTTAGAGAACTTACAAGATTAATGTAAGTATGTACTTTAAGATAGTTTTTTGAACAAAAAAACAAAGGAGGGATAGTTTTGATAACTGAATCTTTTTTGAATTCGTGTTTTTCTTTAATACTCTGTAAGGAATCTAAAGTTAAGAAAAGTAAAAGTTTGTATAGGGATATTATAGAAATTCTTGATTCTTATGAAAAGAAAGAGGAAATAGAAGTTCCGTTAACAGTAAAAAGTAAATTAGACTGTTTAAGAAAAATTTGTACGATGTTTCTGGAAGATAAAACTGTTGAGTCTATTATAGAGAGTATAACGTTTGGTGAAAAGTTTAAGCAATATAAAGACTTTTTAGACTTAAAAGCGAATGAGAAATTGTCTAGTGTAAAGATAAATGACATTGTTAGACAAATTAGGTTAAGGAAGAAAATAAACTTGATTTTTAGTAATTATGATGAGTTAAGTAAAGTTTTAGATACTATAAAAGATGGGTCGTTTGACTCTATTGAAGACTTGGTTGAAGATTATGAAGTTACAATTAAACAGTTATACGCTAATATGATGGAAGCAAATCGAGCTGTGACTATTGAAGCAGCTGCATCATTAGATTTAGTTAAGGATGATTATACCCGTGTTATAGAAGTTATAAAAAAGAAGTATGATCGGGAGAGTAAAACTCCAACTGGCTTTCCGATTTTTGATGGTGACATCATGTATGGGGGATTCGAACCCTCAAGGTTATATTTGTTTGGTGGAGGAACTGGCGCTGGGAAATCAACTATTTTGAATAACTTAATAATTAAATCTGCTGAAACAGGACGAGGTTTTCTTTCGGAAAAAGTTTTAAAAGAAGGCGAAATAGATAAGGTTTATGTTTATGTAACTATGGAGAATACAATTGACGAGTCCTTAATGAGGACTTACCAACCGTTGTTTCAAAAAACAACTATAGAAGTTATGAGAGATATTCGAGAAGAAAAAGTAGATATGAAACAGATGATCTACGATAAGTTAATGGAAAGTAATGCAACAATAATTATGAAGTACTTTCCAGCAATGACTATAAGTGCTATTGATTTGATGGGAGTTTTAGATGATGTAATAGAGGAATATGGAAAAGAATCTATTTGTGGGATTTTTGTTGATTACATAGACCTTCTAAAATCTGATACAAAGTATGATTTATATAGATTAGAGTTGGGTCATATTACTTTGTCATTGAAGACATTGGCAGTACAATATGGTATCCCTGTAGTTACTGCTACACAACTAGGAAGAGCAGCGTATCGAGTAAAAGAAGCTAGTGAGTTGAATTTAGACCAAACGTCAGAGTCAATTAAGAAAGTGGAGCATGCTGACTTTGTATGTTTATTAGCAAAAGATCCTGTAAGAGATGATATAGTCCATGCTAAAGTGGGGAAGAATAGAAGTGGAAGAGCGAATGTGGGGATTGACTTTACAGTTAATTTTAATAAGTTCCAATTTGTTTCTGGAACTAAAGCGTCTAATATTGACAAAGCGACTGTTACTTCTGACAATTTATTTAAAGGTTTTTCGGAATTGAAAAGTGGTTTTTAGATTCGAACTAAGTTTAATAAGCAAGTTAGATCAGAACAAAATAATACTAATAAGAAATTTTATAGTCAAAGTAAGAGGAGGTTTTTGTTATGGGCAAAAAACAAGTTTCATATGTTAAACTGTTAAAAGAAGCTATTGCTGAGTTTGATACTTCAAAGACAGTTGACATGAAAGGTCCGATGTTAGATCCTATTATGTCCTATGATGGCGCTGGAGAACTCCCTACTCATAAGGATGCTGCAAGTATTTTAGAGAGATACTACTTCAATGAAGGTGCTGACGAAGGAGTTTCTATTGAAGAACATGAAGATAACGTGGTTGACGAAGTTCCTGATGATAATATCGCAGCTGCAAAGAAAGACATTGAGAAAGAAGTTACGGAAAAAGAAGAAGTAGCTGGAGAAGAAGAGAAAGAGGAAGAGGAAGAAAAAGAAGAAAAGAAAGTAGCAGAACAAGATGAATTAACGCCGGAAGAAGAAAAAGCGGCAGAAGAAGCTGAGGAAGAAGTGGAAGAAGTTGGAGAGAGTACTGAAAAAGTTGGGGAAAGTGTTGAAGATGCAATTATTGAGAAACTAATTGGTGAGATGGAAGAAGAAGGTGATGAGGGAGCCGGAACAGAAGCTGCTGGTACAGGTACTGCCGAGAAAGAGGTCCCGCCTGACAAGGATAAGGGAGAAGGACATCCAGTCAAAGCTGCAAAACTTGAACAAGAAGAAGTAGCTGGAGAAGAAGAGAAAGAGGAAGAGGAAGAGGAATTAGATGTAGATAAGAAAATGGAAGAAGTTGAGGAACAAGTTCCACCTGCGCCTGCGGCATTAGGTAGTGGTCCGGGTAAGCCAGGAACAAAAGGTAATGAAGAAGACGAAGATGAGTTAGAAGAAACTTTCCAAATTTTCAAAGAACAGATTGAAGACGACGTCGACGAAATTGAGTCCGAAGACGTTGTAGTTTAAATTTATTGGAACGTTCCTAAACGAGTTCTTTATAGAACTCACCTAACTTCTGAATTAGGAATCAAAATGTCAGAATTTTATATAGTAAAGGTTAGAACACCAGGAAAAAAGATCTTTTTCAGAAATCGAGTTGTAAGGTCGCCAGTTGAGTTAGAAATGACTAAAGATGAATTGGATATATTTAAAGTAAGATTTGCTTCTAAAGTCATTGATTACTCAATTGTGTTATCTACTAGGGAAGATAAGTTAAAAGAGGAAATTAGCGTTGTTACAGAACCCTTGATAGAAGAGTTAGAAATGAAGTCGACTTTAGAAGGTTTTTAGACGGATAGTAATTTTGGAGAAGACAATGAAGAAAATAGTAATCTTTCAAGAGAACGTTAGTAATATAGAACTTGTTGACTTAGATGATTCTGACCTGTCTAGTTATATAAAGAAATTATCTGCAGTATTAGAGTTAGGGAATATTTCGATATTACATACTACTTCTAGTTCTGTAGTTTTGAGACCAAATAAAGTTATATCAATTTTGGTAAATGAAGAAAAAACTAGTGAAGATATTGTAGATCAAAAGTCAGAACCAGTTGAGTCAACTGAACTCGAAAACGAAGAAGAAGTCGACATAATAACAGAGGGTGATTAGATGGGTTTGGAAGCATTATTACTTGGAGCATTAATTGTCCTTGTCCTTTTTGGTTTGCTAAAATTTATACCTAGAAAGAAAGAACAAAATCTTCAGTACGTAATTAATTTTGAGACTTATATTGGAGTCCAGAGTCTTTTTATAGAAAAAGCCTATGATATAATTCATAAAGACAGAATGTTAATTTATTCAATAGAAGCAACAAAAATAGATGATAAACAGTTTAACGAATTCGCAAAGGACTTCGCAAGTCTTGTTATAAAGTTGATGGGACCGATGCTTACAAATGAGTTTACTAACTTGTATGGTGATGAAGACACTTTTCTTTTTAATCTCATGGAAGTTTTTAGTACTAAATATGAGGGTGATGAGATACGTAAAGACGCTATCGAAAACTTAATGGAGACAGGAGAATAAGTGTTATCTCTTTTTCTTGAGGATAAAAATAGATGCCATTAAAAGATGTTTTTTCAAAACTAAAAACTAGTATCATTGGAACTTCGACAGTAAAAATTGATAAAAAGCTAGACCAAGCTGTTAAGAACATTGTAGCTTATAAATCACAGTCTGGTCGAAATGGTTATATTGAATTGGTTCGAAGTTTAATATCTAAAGGTGCAACAGATGTACAGGTTGCTGCTTCTGGTGGTTTATTTACACAAGGTTCTACCCCTGCTGCATTCGGCCAAGGTGGTAGACTTCTACGTTATAAGACCTATGAAGCAATAGTATCAAATATAAACTATTGTTATAGAGCATTAAGTGTTTTAACTGATAGTATTTTGTCACCAGATGATATATCAAAAATTTCGTTAGAGATTAAACCATCCACCCTCTTAGAGGATGAGACTGCACCATCAGAATCGAAAGTTAGAATTGTTCAAGAAGTAGTAAAACAATTAGACCTTGAAAGACATTTAAATTTAATAGTTCGAAACACTCTTGAGTTCGGTGACCTTTTCTGTGAGATTGGTGATCCAAAAACTGCTTTAACTAGTAGATCAATTTTAACTGAGGCTGAATATTTTACACATGTTAGTCAAGATATAGAAGAAGGAAAAAAAGAGGTCCTAAAAGTTCCATTGAATAAAGAAGAGAAATTTGAGATAACAATGGACTATTCGTCTTTTGCAGAGTCTGAAGAAACAAGTAAAGAAAAAGAAGAAAAAGAAAACGATAAAATGAGCCTTAGTGATATAAAATTAATATTTCACGAGCCAAAATTTGTAGTAAAATTACAAAGTTCTCTTTTTCCTTTATGTTTTGGTTATCTAGTTTTTCCACAGATAACACTTTTTCCTGGAATATCAATACAAGACGAACCAATTAATAATATCTGTATGTCAATTATTAAAAGTTTACAGAAAAAATTACCACAGATGAAAGAGTTTAAAGAAATTAAAGACTTAAAAGATATAATTAAAGCAATGCTTTCACAGACAGATATTAATAATACAATGAATGTTAGGTATGTTCCACCAGATCGAGTTATCCATTTTATGGTTCCTTCTACTAAGTACTATCCTTATGGTGAGTCTATATTTGATAGTGGTCAATTTTCTGCGAAAGTTTTAATCGCATTAGAAACTGCTTTAGCAATTCAGAGACTTTCACGTTCGACTGAGAAAAGAAAAATTGCAATTGAGGTTGGACTGCCACGAGACGCAAAGAAAGCAATTGAGGCGATGAAAGAAGAATTTAGAAAGAGAAAAGTTAGTCTTGATTCATTCGGAACAGTTGATACAATTCCTAGTATGATTACAACTTTCGAAGATGTTTATATTCCTCAGAAAGATGGTAAAGCTTTTGTTGATATTTCAACATTTAATGAAGGAAATGTGGACATTAGGTCTAAGGTTGACGAACTCAAATTTATGAGAGACCAATTAACTGCTAGTTTAGGTGTTCCTCCAAGTTTTATTAATATTGAAGAAAATCTTTCAAATAAAGCTGCTTTAACCGAAGAAAATGTTTTGTTTGCTAGAACGATAATTGGTCACCAAAAGTATTTTACACACCAGATTAATGAATTGATTGAGAAAGTATTTGATTTAACTAATCCAGAGGAAGCACTAACAATCCTTGACGTTGTTAATATAGCTTTACCAGTTCCTCGGTCACTTCAATATGAACGTGAAGCAAGATATATGGGTGAGTTAGCAAGTTTAGTTGAGACGCTTGAAAGAATTGGAATTCCTCGAGAATATTCTAAGAAAAAATATCTGTCACAAGTTGATTGGGAAGAAGTTAAAAAGTATGAAATTAGTAGTAAAATTGAGAAAGAGTTAGATCCAGAGAAGAAGAAAGAAGAAGAAGGCATGGGTGGAATGGGCGGAATGGGAACAGCTGCTTTCTAACAAAAGGTCTCTTATAATAGAACAAATTATAAATAATGTACAGGAGGAAAATAATATGAGTTACAGCAAATGTTTTTGTAATAACAGAGGTATTCCACAAACTGCTAAGGTGACTAACGTTCGTAGAGCTTGGAGAGGAGGCTCTTGGGAAATAGTTAAGCATTATGATTATCCTTGTTGTAATGCTCCTACTCAAACGTTCGTTGAAGTTTATGGGAGGTCGATAACCGCAGCAAGACTAGCTGTGTTACAAGCAATGTAAGATTATTTTTGCTTAGGACGGAGGAAAATAAAGTGGAAAATAGACATAATTGTAAAAATAGAGGTTGGGCTATCCGAATGGAAAAAGATGTTGTTCGGACGTTTATTCCTGGGACACAAGAAGATGTTATTGCGCAAGACGGAGTTATTAGATGGACTTGTCCTGCTTGTGGATGGACTGGAATACAGGTAGATAATCATGGTGCACCAGTAACTGCTGCGCAAATGGCTCAGTTACTAGCGTTATAAAGGAAGCAATTGGATGGCCAATCCTTCTGATATTTTAAAACAGTTACAAGATGCGTTGTTTAAGCAAGAGATTAGAGACCGTGATGACGTCTTAGATGTACCTTTTGCGCCGTATGAAACGGATGAGGATGAATATACGACACATGTGAGAATAGAACAAGAAGTACCAGAAGAAGAGGAAGAAGAAACAGTTCCTGATGAAGAAGCAAGAGCGGGAGAACCACCTGAAGAAGAGAAAGAAGCAGCAGCAGTTGGTGGAGAAGTAGGAGGTGTAGTACCCGGAATGGGTGGAGAAATGCCAGGTATGGGTATGGGTATGGGTATAGAAGAGCCACCAAAAACTGCATCTCAGATTGGTAGAATCTATGAGTTGAAGAAAATATACTCAAGATTAGTTTCAATTGAGTCATATCTTTCGACTACATCTAGTGTTACTTTGTTAAAACTTCGAGATTATGTATCTGAGGCAATAAGCTTATTTGAGATTCTTACTTCAAATTTAGAGTCATTCAAAGATAAGATTGACGAAATAATTGTAGTTTTCTATGAGTTCTTAGATATTGTGTATACATTATTAGATAGTTACTATAAGTCTAAGAAAAGTAGTACTACTAATAAAGTTATTTAAGAGGAAATAAATATGTCATCTTTTATTTTAGAGAGTGCTATTTATCAAGAAGCTAAAATAATAAAGAGTGATCCGTCGAAAGCAATTTTTCGTTGTACAATCCAAACAATGAATGAAATTAATCAAAACAATCGTATGTATCCTAAGAAAGTTTTGGCTGAGGCAATGGAAGGTTGTGAAGGAAGAATGAAAAGACGTTCATTTTTAAATGAATTAGACCATCCTTTCCTACAAGGAAATGAAGAATTTGATGCAATAAGACAAACCACTGTTGCTTTGAAAGAAGTCTCTCATTTGATTAGAGATTATGAATTTAGAGAAAACCATTTACTTAGTGAGATGGAAACAACATCTACTCCTAATGGAGCAATTCTACTAGGTTTGTTACGAGACAAGTCTGGAATAGGTTTTTCGATGAGAGGTCTTGCAGAACTTGAACGAGAAAAAGATTATAGTATTGTAGTATCTCCTCTTACTATTATTGCTTTTGATGCTGTTTCTATGCCATCACATTCTGCAGCAGTTGTAGACTTTAATGAGATGAAGTTTGAGTCTTCTTGTTTAGTAGAACAAGTTGGACTCGTTTGTATTAATGGAAGGTGTTTCTTACCGGACTACTTTGATAAACTAATTGAGACTAGGTGTATTAAGTTCTTTAATAAATGGGTATAATTTTGGGAGTGTTATATGAAGATTGAAAAAGTGAAGAGAGAAATAAAAGTTGAGAAGTTTCCAGTTCCAAATATAATGAGAACTATCTTTGCTATATGTAAGACGGATGAAACTTTTTTGTTAAAATCTGAAACTGAAGATGTTGAACAAAAAATAAAGATTTTAGAAGAGAAGGTTTCGAAAAAAAATGGACTCATCCAACGTTCGGTAGAAATCAAAAATGATTTAGAAAAAAGAATAAATATATTGTCAGATTATGTATCAGAGTTACGCTCTGATTTATTAGAAACTTTAGGAAGTGAATTATGAATATTATAGAAACGAGTATTCCAGATGTAACAAAAGAAAATATTGATAGAACAAAATTAGATTTATCAGAGAGAATAGTTAAGAATATATATCCACTTTTAAGTGAGATATATCATGAAGAATTATCTAGAGTTAAGGAGTTGGAAAAGGAGTTAAAACAAAAAAGTCGACTTATACGAGAATCTAAAGATAACATTGAAGGAAGAATGAAAGTTTATAATAAGAAGAAAAAAACAAAGAAATTAGTTGATAGAATTTCTAAGTTAGTTTCATCTGGTTTAGTTTATGATGGAGCTTTAAAAAATGAAATTATTGTTTTATTGAAGGTTATTGAAAGCTTATCTAATGATAAACTAGACTACCACTTAAAACAAACTTTAAGAATGATTAGTAAAAGGTTTACTACTTAATTCAGAATGTTTCTATTCTACAAATCTCTCCTTAGAACAGTTCTAAATTCCTACCTTTAAAAAAGTACTGATCCCTCCTTACTTTCAGATTAGAACAAATAATAAATTAGTTTACCGTTTAGATCTAATTTACTATTCAATTAAATAATAGGGAGGAAAATTGTTATGAAGGAACTACTTCAAGAAGTCTATAAGACTACTAAGAAAGTTAGTGGAGTGGATCCTAGTAAACCTGGAAACATGAAAGCTGTGCTTGTAGACGATACAGCTTTCGAGGCGTATGTAACTGCTCTTGCTGAGTCTCTAGAGAATAAGCATGATCGTGAAGTTTTTATACAGTTAGCGGAGAACACAAGAGTAAATTTACTAGAAAATTCAATGTTCCAAATCAACCCTTATGAGACGTTAACTCTTCCAATACTGAGAGTATTTTATCCTAAACTAGTTGCTAAAGAAGCAATTACTTTGTCGCCAATGGATAAACCAGAAACGATAAAAGCATTTATCAACGCTGAATTCTCAGCTGCGAATACTACTGCTCTGATTCCTGCACCTGTTACTGGAACTGACATCTCAGGTGGACCAGGTATTGGAATTCCAACTTATGCATCAGTTGCAGTTCCATCCTTGAATTTTGACATTTTAGGTCTTATTCCTGCTCCTGCAGTATCTAGTACGGAAGCGCATCTTGAAAGAGACTTCGAAATTACAGCTGTCTCTCCTGATGGTACGACTTGGGTAGACGTTTCAATTATCCCAGCTGTTGAAGGACATTTTTCTGCAACTGTTTATGCAACTACTGGAGTTGAGGATGTTGTTTCTGGTAAAGTTGATTATCTAGCTGGAACTCTAGATATTTCTAGTGTTGTTGGAGGTCCTACTGGAGTTGCATATGTAAGATTCAGAGTTACTTGTTCACTAGAAGAAAACAGAATCAACCCCGCAGTCAAGTTAAGTGTCGATAAAGTAAGACTGTATGCTAGGGATCGTCAAATTTCTGCAAACTGGACAATCAATATGGAGCAAGATATGCGGGCTCTATTCGATCTTTCAATGCAAGCAGAAATTGTGAATATTCTTGGACAACAAATCGCGCTAGATATCGACAGGGAAATTATCAACGCCTTGATTGTAGGAAGCACCAGACTGAATTCTCCGACACATACAGCTAACTTTAATAGAACGCCAGCTGGTACTTACTACTGGGGTGCTAAATACTGGCATGAAAATATCATTCCCGTATTGAACCAACTTTCTGCTCAAGTATACAACGATACAAATATGGACGCTGCTAATACGATTCTAGCGAATCCTCTAGATGTTGCTATCCTTGAAGATCTTCAAACCTTTAACTATACTGGAACTTCTAGTGTAGATGGTGATCTTGGATATCGTTCAGCTACTGTTGCTGGTGGAAAATGGAAGGTTCTAACAAGTGGAGTGGTAACACAAGGTACAATGGTAGTGATCTACAAACCAGTTGAAGAACTGAAGTGTGTGTATCTATATTGTCCTTACGTTCCAGCAGTTCTTCACCCTTACCCACTTGGTCACACTCCAAGTCTAACCATCTTGAGTCGTTATGCGACTTCGTTGGTTAGAAGTAATGGTATTGCTCTGCTTACTATTGGTGCCTAATAAATAGACGAGACTCGAACTCGAAACAAAAAAATTGTCACCTAACTCAGAAATGGGTCAGGTGACAATTTTACGTTGTTTCGTTTTGCTTCGCTAAGTTAAGTTCCGCTGTACTTTGCTTGGTTAGGCTTCGCTAGGTGAATGTTTTAGTATTTTTCGTTCTTTACTATGCTCCGCTGTACTTTGTTGTGTTCCGCTTTGCTCTATTCTGCTTCGCTCAGCTGCGGAATATTCATTATTTTACTCTTTGTCGTTCTTTGCTATGCTTTGCTCCGCTTCGTTTCGTTTAGCTAAGTTATGCTTCGCCCAGCTAGGCTGTATTATAGAAATATTTTAGTATTTTATTTTTCGTTCTTTGCTATGCTTTGCTTCGTTTCGCTAGGTTGAACTGCGCTAAGCTAGACTTTGTTGTGCTTAGTTTTGCTATGAAAATATTTTAGTATTTTTCGTTATTCTTTTACTATTACTTTACTCAGTTGAGTTTTGCTATGTTGAGCTAAGTTATGCTTATCTGTGCTTTGTTTCACTATGCTATGAAAATATTTTGGTATTTTTCGTTGTTCTGTGCTTTGCTAAGCTGGTCTTGGTTTAGTTGTGTTGCGCTATACTCAGCTGCGCTTTGAAACTTTTTCGTTATTCTTCGTTGCACTTTGTTTCGTTCCGCTCTGAAAAATGTTTTAGTATTCCATTTCTCGTTGTGACTATGCTTTGCTTTGTTGGGTTGTGCTTGGCTGGACTGCGCTTGGTTAAACTTCGCTGCGCTCCGGAATATCCATTTTACTTTTTGTCGTTTTTTATTCTTTGCTTCGCTGATCTTAGTTACGCTTGGCTATACTCTGATGTGTTCAGCTTCACTGCGCTCTGATAACATTTATATTTTTCGTTATTTTTACTATGCTATGCTATGTGTCGCTCCGTTCCGTTTTGTTTTGCTGTACTCAGCTCCGCTCTGCTTAGTTTTAGTTACTGAAAAAATATCTTTAATACTTCACTTCTTCTATTTTACTAGTATTAAACTACGCTTCGTTTCGCTCGGCTCAGCTTAGCTGCGTTTTACTGCGTTTAGCTTCGCTCCTCTTCGATCCAAAACTTTCAGTGTTTTTATTTCGTTGTTTTTACTATGCTTTGTTATGCTCTGCTCCACTTAGGTCTGCTCAGCTGTGTTTTGCTCGGCTGAGGGAGTACTTCCAGTATTTTTCTATTTCATTGTTTTCTTAACTGATGCGATGCTTTGTTATACTAAGTTGCGTTATGCTCCGCTCTACTCCGCTCCGTTAGACTACAATTTTTTATTTTAAACTTCTAACTTAGAACGTAGATACCACTTAGAAGTTTTCAACTTAAGTGATATCTACGTTTCATATGCTGGGCTTCGTTTCGCTAGGCTCCGCTATACTTTGCTTCACTTGGCTTAGCTATGATTGTAATTCCCTTACATCCCATTTGATAATTTCGAACTGGCCAACCTGAGGTCTCCCATTTCCAAAGCCAATCAGCTTACCACCTCGTTGGAAATACTCTTTGAGTTTTTCTAACTTTATAAGTTCGTTCTCGAAGAGTATAATTTGGAATTCGAGAAACCAGGGCAGTCTAAGTACTGGTCTTGAAATAGTTTGACGACTTACGTTTTGTCCGTGTCCTACCAATACGTTACAAGTATATATGAACGTTTTCTCCTTGAAGTTATCGAACTTAATTGGCTGTTCATTTTCATCAAGGAATGGAATAAAACAGTCCTCGATTTTCACAAAGGACTGACAGACACGATAATAGTCTGCCCAGTTCTTTCCTTCAAATACTCGAACACACCCACCATTCCTCTGGCTAGTTAGGAAAGCACGTATATTCATACTAGGAAATGAAATAATACCATCGTTGATGTACATTTTTGCTTCGGGTGGTCTTTTCGTTTTACTTTGATCGTAAAAACGATCAAACATAATATCAGTCAGACCCTTAACTTTTATGTCTATTTGCCATTCTTTCATAACTATTTCTCCTTCTCGTTAAGTTAACTATGTTTCGCTAGGTTGCGCTCGGCTGTGTTTGGCTTTGCTATACTCCGCTCTCCTTAAGTATGTTAATATTCTACAAGATTATCAACCCAAAGGGACGCTCGATTTCCGATCTTATTTTCCCTGACTTCTGCAATCCGAGTCGGGTCTGAGCCGATCCGGTCTCTTTCCTGCTTTAACCAATTAATATAGTCCATTGTACCTTTTATAGTTTGAACTTTTCCTGTTTTGAAACCTTGTTTGTATAATTCTATCATTTCTCCCATAAGTAACTCCTTCCGTTTAAAATTAATTACTTTGCTGCATTCCGCTGGGCTATACTCTGATACGTTTACGTTTCGTAACATCAACCCAGAGAGATACTTGATCACCACTCTTACTTTCCCTGACTTCTACAGTCCGAGTCGGGTCTGAACTAATCCGGTCCCTTTCTTGTTCTAACCAATCAGAGTAGTCCACTGTGCCTTTTGCGGTTTTAATTTTCTCCGTTTTAGGACTCTGTATATATAGTTCTATCATTTTTGTCACAAGTTATACTCCTTTCTTGATTCCGATATTCTCTTTAATCATCAAACCAGGGGTGTTTACCCCATAAAAGTCTTACTTCATCTGGATGCATAAAGCCAAGATATATAGCTCTGTGTTTCATAGCTTTATAATTTCTTATCATTGGACGTACAGTAATCAAGTTAAGTAGGGTTTTCCACCAAGGTCGATACCCAAAAAGTGATTCACGATACTGAAACCACCAGTCATTATTCACCCCGAATCTATTGGTATGCAGGACGAGATGAATTCCTAGTTTCCAATGATCTAAAAGATATTCTATTTTTTTCTTATTCATGCTCCTTCCTTTTATCTTACTTTTTCAAAACCAAAAAACGCAAGTTTGTCACAATGAGGACACTGTGGTATTTTTTGGTTTTGGTCCAGACCTGCAATTTGAAAATTATCTGGAAGACCATCTTGAAATTTCATTTCTTTTCCAGGAAATTCTTTATTACAGTTGGAGCATTTATATATTGACTTTTCGTCCTCAATTTGCTCATTAAGAACTTCTGGTTTTGGAAAGATTGACATGTTATCTCCTTTCTTCTAATTATGACATTGAAGATCGTTTAACAGATCCTGAACCTCTCCTTTACGTTGACAAGCGGGACATTTACAGTTAGGACCACCAGCTTCTGGATTCTCTCTTTTAAACCGCTCCAAACATTCTTCTTCTGTTTCATTTTCCCTAATTATTGGTACATGGTGTTCCGTTTCTATATGTTGAAAAAGTTCCTCATTGGTTTTAGGAAGTTTATCGATATCACTTCCCTTTAGTCCCTTAGTAGCGATACAATATTTACAGGCTATCGGCATCTGCTTCTCCTTTGGCATCAGTATTTAATTCTTTTTTTTCGAGCCTTTCAATCCAATAATTTAGGATCTTATTGATATTTGAGAAAGAGCTCATTATCCTTTCTACTTCGTACCTTATTTTCTTGAGATCTTCAATATCTTCTTTTTCCATCTGGTTTCTCCTTCTTATGAATAATGGAAGGTGATGACTGGCTGAAACATGCTTTCCGCGCCATTTTTGGTGGGTATGGTGGGAAAATCATCACCTTCCAAACTTTAGTTTCTTAACTAAATCTTTCTCTTAGACTAGATCCATGGTCCAATGTAATTTTCAGATCTTTTCTATGTTCTTTTTTGTAAGGACACCATGGTGGGGGGTCTTCTTCTGTTAAATGTACTTGAGAATCAAAGATTCCGAACTGACTTTCAATGAGACCAAGTTCCCATTTTTCGAACAATCCAGATTTTCTTATCTTTTCTAATGCCCTCTCTCTCCATCTCTCAAGTATGGGGTAGGGACAATGTACATGACCTGGACGGATTACTGTCCCACCCACTTTGTATATGTATGGATCGAACCACGATTCTGTGAACTCGTTCCATCCTTTACTACTATTGAATTCCTTTATACGACATCTCTTACATATTTTTTTTTCTAACATAATTCCTTCCTTAACCTTTCAAAGTTTCTTTTCTAAGGATCCATTCTTCAATTATGTCTTGTATGAACTCGTCTATTTCATCTAAATCAGTTTTTTTGTCGCAGCTCTCTTTTGCGATGTCTTTAACTTTGTTGATTACATGTTCATCAATCTCAATTAACATTTTATCTCCTTGGTATTGGTATTGGATAGTGTTGGTGAGGATATACTTGTTGTGTTTCTTGCCACATTTCGACATGTATGACACGGAAAGATATTTTAGTATATTTTGCATTGAGAAGTTTGAGAAGTCTGATAGCAACCTTCTTGTTATAACATCCTCGTTCTCCGATTGTTTGCCAACATTTCCCACTTAATGTAAAACTTCTATAGGGTTCTTCAAGCGGGTTGTAAGCATCTTTTTGACTTACACCAATAAAGTTCTCAAGCTTGAGTTCTGTCCACTGGTTAGATACTGTGGAAAGATACTGAACTGTATAGAACTTAACTCTTCCATCTTTACGTAACACTGTAAGCCTCCTTTCTATTAACTTAGTTTTATTATGAGGTTAGCTATACGTTTTACGTACCTATATTCATAGTGGCCACAAGGACAATTACTTATTGTTCTTTCTGGTTTTTCTTTACCCTTGATTCCTGGAAATATTTTCTCACAATAATAACATCGACGTTTAGATTTAAAACCAAATAATCTGAAGCTAGGTAATTGATAAATGAATGGACAATAATTCCATTTACTACCTTTGACCCACTTTTTTATTCGACGTATTATTCGTCTATTTAAAAAACTTAAATCTCGTTTCATCGTAGTTGCCTCTTTATTTAGGTATTTCTTTGATTATGAGATTGGCTATACGTTTTACATATCTGAACTCGTAGTGGCCACAAGGACAATTTCTTATTGTTGTCTTTGGGTTTTGTCTCCCCTTGATTCCTGGAAATATTTTCTCACAATAATTACAGTGGTGTGTAAGTCCAGATTGAGGATCCATGTATATAACATTATAAAGGAATGGACAATTCCATTTATTACTTTCGATAATCCACTTTTTTATTCGATTTGTTATTTCTTTATTTAAGAAACTTAAATCTCGTTTCATCGTAGTTGCCTCTTGTTAGATTTGTTTTACTATTAGATGTGGAATAAAGGAAGGAGTCACTGGAGAAACTTCTAGGAGCGCTTTTTAAATTTTCATCTTGGATGTTGGCTCGATAATCCAGTTTCTCCAGTGACTTTAAAATAGACGCTAATTATACTGACTTAACTTTTCTTTCTATTTCTCTATAATATTTAAACATCTTTTCAGTGTCGTCTTTATCAAGATATTGTAGTGACATAAATGCCGGACAGCCATTTATAGACCTCGGCAAAGCTTTATCAAGATACTCAAAAATGAAATGTACATCATTATTTTTTAGTTCTTCTAATTTTTCTTTATCTAACATTGGAAGTACCATGAATACTGAAGTAAGCATGTTAGGTTCATTTATCAAGTGTCGATCCGAAAAAATAATACCCTTAAATAAGTCTAACGCGACTTGTTTCAGTTCTTCGTCTGTTTTGCTGACATACGTCTTTCCTATAGTTTCCATTAGTTTCTCCAGTAACCTTGGATGGAGGTGTCGGGAATCGAACCCGAGTCCGAAAACTTTCAACACATGCTTCTACGTATATATTCTGGATTATAAATGTCATCTTCTTACTCGTATCCAGACAACTTGTATGAAGATTAAGTCCACAGTGTCTCGCCTGATTTTTGTGGACAGAAAATCAAGCTATCTCCGTTAAAGTCGACGCTCTTTTCGAGTCCACGGAGAGGGACGGGAAAAGAACGGAGTTACGCAGCTAAGCGCATCTCTTGGTAATAGTCATCTGCGACTATGTTTAATTTGACTGGTTTTAACACGGTCAGCCGCCCGCGATACGCAACATATATTTCATTGTCCCCGTCGAAGCCATTCACCCCCATTTATTTTGTTCTAAGTTGAAATAGAACCAATCCAAACTCCTGCAAAGTCTTTTTTTATTTCAACGTATGGGTATGTAATTGTTTGTATATCCCTAGCCATCTCAGAACGACAGTCTGGACATACTAACTTTTCCCCGTTTTCGGAAATAGAACAATCTGCACAGAACTCTCCATGTTTAGGACATTTTGTTATCCACATTCTCTCTTGCCATTCACGTCCACATCTTTCGCAAACGTAGTGATTTACTTTAATATTTTTAACTATTATTCTCATCAACTGCCTCCTTTTTAGAACCAATCCAATAACCTGATGAATCGTCTCGTATTATTACGAAAGATTCTGGCAAAAGTATTTTGTCCCACTGACAGTTTGGACCAGTTGGAGGGTTATTGTTCTGGTACTGGTAACTTATAATTTCATTTCCTGTAATTTTACATTCTGGACATATTACAAAAGGGAAGACTAGCTTCTTAGGGTCTATATTTGTAGCGCAATGAGCACAAAGATCACCATGTTTAGGACAACAAACAATATATATTTTAGAACCTAACCATCTGTAGTTACATCTTTCACATATGTAATATGTATTTGTATATTCAACATGTTCTTCTTCTGTTCTCATTATGTTCTCCTGTTTCTAGAGATCTTCAACTAGAACATTAATAATAACAATGATGCTAATAATAAGACATATTGTTTGTGTTGAACCGAAAATTACTAATAGTAATGCTGATGTTGCAAAAACTGGCCAAAATCCTGATGGAGATATCAACCACCAAAAAAGTAAACCAATATAGAACGGTATAAAACAAATCGCTGCAACAATCAAGATGAAAATTGTTTTGGCGAGACCACTAGAATGTTCTCTCGCAAACCTTGATGATCTAACTTTTAGTTTTGTGGACAAGTTATTAAACACTTCTTCTCCTTTCTATGACCACTCATTTAGTTGTAGTCCATATTTGTTTGTAAGTTGTATGATAAGTCTTGCTTGAATTTGTCTCTTTGTAAATACAGAAACTTTATCTATTTTTATCACATATTTTATATGCTTTATCATTTCTTCAAAACTTCCATTGAAGACTATATCAGCAAGACTTCCATTAGAGTCAAGTTCAATTTGTATAGATTCTCTGTCCTCAGAAAAATCTATTAACCATTTAGTTATTGTTTTATGGTCTATCATAGTCTTATCCCTTTAATCTAATACTTTTACTGCTGGATAGAAGATTGTTCCTTTTGGTGTTATTGACCTGTCTATAGCAAAATCAAGAAACTTAGGACATTCTGATAGTTCATGATAAAAGAAATTCAATGAATCTTCATCTTGACTACCAAAAACAAGACTGAAAGTTTTTCCTCTGCCAATTGGTTCTACAGTTATGATTTGTCCTACGACATGTCTATCTATGAATTTCTCAGCGTTCTGTTTCTTTTTAAATACTGCAATACCAATTGTATGTTTCTCGGCAGTTACGATTTCACCTTTATTGTATATTTTACAATATTTCCCTTGAGCATAGTAACTAATACGACGATTAGTTATTACTACTTTAAACTTAACTTTTCTCATGATTGTCTCTCCTTATTTAGTTTTTCATAAGAAATGAGAAAATTGCTACTAATATACTAATTGTTAGTAAGACAACAGAAAATACTTCTACTCTATTAAATCTTACTTTTTTTACGTCGTTAACGGTTATGGGCATTGTGCTACTGCCTTCTCTCAGTTTATTGAAAACCTCAACAAATTTTTCTTGAGAAAGACCAGTTGAAAATATATCTGTAATGTTTTTCAATGAATAACCGTCTCTACTTCTTCTTTGATATTTGACTTTGTATTTCATGATTAACTCCTGTACTTTCTTGTATACATTGTTTACATAATCCCCATGTATCAGCCCATTCTCCATCAGATTTATGTTTTGGTATAGAGAATTCTTCGTCCTCCCAACGACCACATGCTCCACAATGGAAACCAGGATAAGTAAGCATTGGTTTACCGTCTCGTAACCATTTTATGTACTCTATAAGTTCTCGTAACATAACTTATTCCTCTTGTTTATTTGACATAGTTATCTTTATAATAATGTCGTCATCAGAATAACAATCATATTTAAAACCGTGGTCTGCAAGTTGCTGAACAATTTCATCTGCAAGTGTAGAATAATCTACAAATGAATCGCCACTAAATGAGAAGTCTATTTCAGTGTCTTTTTGAATTTCAGTTATTACTTCTGGATGGAATTCACCACTTCCTCGCATTCCCCATTCATATAAATGATACGTTTTCACAACTTTTTTAGGTTCTTTTGTTTTTGTTTGTTTGATGCTTAGTCCTAGTCTTTCTCGTACCATTGTATGTAACGAACCTGATATCTTTTTTCCACTTAATGTATGGAATTGAATTCGAATTCCTGAAGCACCTTGTGCTTCGTAAAGACCAAAGTCATCATAAAGAAGACCGTTTGGAGATGTTTCTTTTCCTCTAAATTCTATTGGGTCGTCTGAACTATAAAGTGCTTCTAAGATCTGGATTGCCTCACCTATATTTAGTTTTATCATAATGGTCTCTCCTAACTAAACTTGTATTGTCTTGGAACCTGGTCAAGTTTGTATTCTTTCAGTTTGTCTACGAATAATCTCAATCCTTCGACTGTGTCAATATGATACAAATATACTGCTGAACCCTCTGTTCCATAGGGTCCATCATAGGGATTTAACCAAGGATCCTTTGGTGGTGGACATGTACAATTACCAGTAACTCGTACAGACTTCTTTCCAATTTCAGTTGAATATAATTCTTTAGCTACTGTTAATGGTACCGGACCATGACAAACCCAGTATGTCCAAGCTCTCGAAAAAATATATCTGAAAAGGTCCTTTGTCAATTCTAAAAAGTCCATTTCTTGGAGTATTCTAGACTTATTTAAACTGACTTTTATTTCTTCAGGATCGTACCAACAACCAAGAACTCCTGCTACAGACGTTTTTACTTCCGAATGTTTGAGAGTAACTGGATATATTGGTATAATACCAGCGTGTGTTAATTCTTCTCTTACTTCTTCATTACAAGTTTTTCCTGCCATGTTTTTGAAATAATACATATCTACCCCATAAATTTTGAGAATAAAGAATGTTTGTTATTTTGTATATACATTAATACATTATCTCCAACAAATTCAGCATAAGACTCTTCATAACCCATTTGTGTTAAGTCAGCAACAAAAGTTGAAACAGTTAATTTAATTAAGTCAGTACTCATAACTTGCCTACCCAGAGAACGAAGAAAAACTTGGAACTTTTGGTCTATTGGAGAAATTATTTTTACTTTTTCAATATCTTTTTTATCTCGTCGTTTAATATCCTTACGCCAAGAATTACAAAAGCTTGAACTACATCCCGTTCCTGCATATAATTCCTTCCTATAAACTCTACCAAGTTCTCCTGGTAATAACATTAGTCCACAATAATATCTTGTATCTTCACCATTCCAAATAAGTTGTGGACATTGTTTACTATTTGGGTACAATCTTAAAGCAGCTGAACACTTAGCTTTTATACAACAATATCCACAACCTATACACTTTGCATATTCTGTCATCATAACACCTCAATCTATAAAGGCAACATTTCTCATAGCTCGAGCTCGAAACTCAGTATTCATTATAATCTCATGCCAGAATTGGAGGACGATAGTTTTATGATCTTTATGAGTAACCCGTCCTCTTCCAAAAACTGTAGGATTGACTCTTCGAACTTCCCAGTGTGTTTTTTTAAGTTCTGGATTTGATTTAATCAAATCTTGATACCTATTTTCAGAGAGTCCGTTTGGATATTCTCTACTGATGTAAAGATTTTCCCCTCCTCTCCGGAAAACTTCTTCAACCATGTGAGGAGTTCCTCTACTTCTTTGAATTGGTTCGTTCTTTAATATTAAGCTTTTTTGAACTTGAAATTCTGGAACTGGAATAAAGAACCATTCTCCTTGTCTCACGAAAGCTTTAGTTCTTCTTTTTTCTGAGTCTTTCTTTTTAACACCGGCTCTCTTTTCAGAGAATTTAACATCCCGAGGTTTGAGCGACTCTTTCGCCTCTTTAACATTAGAAGCTCTACTATCTTCTGGAATTGCAGCTATGAACCAATTCCTTTCATCATGCCCGCATAGGAATCGCCGTAACTCTGGGTCTCTCGCAAAAAGTAGTAGATGTCTGTCGACTTTTTGCACATCAGGTATATCAACAAAAACTTCATCTTTGGCATCGATGAGGTAGTATTCACCAAGACGATCTGTTCTAATGTCAATCCTGATTTTTTCTCCTTCTGATTCACGAGTTGGTCGGATTTCACCAAATTTTACTCTTGCGCCAACCTCTTCGAACTTTTGAGTAACCAAACTTGTATCCATGTTTTTTTCCTTTCTAGAATAAATTAAAATAAAACGACCTGGGACCTTTCGCAGATCCCAGGTTATTCTTAAACATCATAAGATAGATTCTCCCATAAGGATGACTTCTCCTTTAGTGGGACCACTCGTTATACTACCACATTCTGGACAACGATATTCCTTCTTTCTCAGCTGGTCCTTAAATTTAGATATTAAACCAGCTGTTAGAAGCATTAGACAGAGATGTGAGAAATAATTAATTTTCTCACGTTCTGCCATAACGTTCTTCCTACAAATCTTACAGAACTCTCCTTTCTTTTCTATTTTCATAATTCCATCCCAGTTTGAAGTTAAAGTTTCTAAATTGAAATTACGGGTCTAAGACTACAATCATTTTCCCAAGTTTCCTGGCGTATCTAATAGTTGCCCACGTTCCAGACCTTCTTTCTTCTCTTAATATTCTAGGAGTAGTAAAAAGTATATCGCAACTTTTCGCTATATCCATATCTCTTTCCAACGGTGGTTTTTCATCTAATCGTTCATCATTAGCATCAAGGGTACAATCAGCTCGACTTACAGGATTGTTTGATGGATGAACAATGATCTTTACATTTTCACTTAGAGGATATGTAAGGTTGATAGATTTGTCGTTCCGTATTCCAAATATAATATCATGTGCTTGTTTGTCAGAACCTATACATCCACCATGGTGAAAAGTTCTAGTATTCATTATAAGATCCATCATTATCGTTTTAAATACTCTCATTTGACGACGAGACATTCCTAATCTATTTCCTGTAAAACCAATGTTCATCACTTCAATACCTCCTGAAGAAGATCTGAGAAGTCTTCTTCTATTTTTTCTTCAACGAGCTGGCCATATTTTTCTAACCATGTGTTAACATATGATCCATCGTCTTTCTCAAGATGTTTGAGTGCCTCTTCTCCATCTTCAATCATTTTATTCAGAAAGACTGGATCTTCAAAAGTTTTCGTCATCCTGATCTCCTTCCATTTTTTCTCCAATTAATTGACTATATTAAACTGAATCCCTTGAAATGCGTTTCTTGGCAGCCTGCCTTTCCTGTTTGGCTTGCACACGTTTCCATGATCTCAAATGCTTCCACCATTGCTTACACCGTGTGTACGTATCATTTCTGGAATGTGCCATGTTATCCTCTCACTATTCTAAGATGATTTCGTTTTTCTGATACTTCTTTTTCTTTTGAGTTCAGAACTTCTTCTATTGTGGTATATAAATCAGTCACTTGTTTCATAAATGTTTGTGCCTTTCCATAGACTTTTATATCAATTTCTTTTATGAAGAAATGCAAGATATTTGGTCCGTTGACTTCAACATAGGCTCTTTCTAGAAGACTGGAAAGTTCTTCAGCTCTGTTAAAATAAAGACTTACCAAAGGTTCATTTTCTATATTGTATTTACAGAATTTGGCGATTTCTTTTAGAGTTTTTGTCGAACATTTGGACAAAATCTTTATACTCTCTTCACGAATCTTCTCTAAACTCCTGGCTAGGTCTTCCGCTTTGAAAAAAACCATTACTGAACTGTCGGAAAATTCTACTTTAAAAAACTTTCCTTTATTTTCTACTTTTATGATTTTTTTCTCGAAATGATCCTCTATTATTCTTATTTCTTTTAAGTTCATTTTTCCACCCCCATTTTTTCTAATTAATTTTTTCTAATTTACTTTAATAGCTTTATGTTTGTTTCATCGTTTTTTTCCTGCTCCTCTAATCCATTAAAATTACGTAAATATACAAGATAATGATAATCAATCAATACCTGATTTATGTAATCTTTATCATTTTCTCCATAGTACAGTTTTAGAGATTCCAGAACGTTGCCCTTTCCTAGTTGAAATTTGTCGTTCCAAGCAAATTCTGTGGCTTTGACACCCTGTGGAATATTAAAGATGTCTCTCCACTCAGATATGATTCCAGCTTGGATTAGTAGTTCCTTGTAGTCCTTTGGCATCTGTTGACCGATTCCAGAAGCTCCTTTGGACGAAATTGAAGATGGATCAAAACTGCTTTCGATTTTCATTATGGCTAGATGCATCAGTGGAAAGTTGGTTGCTAACGTGTAACTAACTATTTCTTCTGCTGTTTTCCTTGAGATCTTAGAAGAGTTTTTATAAACCCACTCAACAAGTTTTTCATAGTTCTTCTTATCTCTGACCAACTTTTCTTCTGCCAAAGCTTTTTGTTTATCTAACAGTTCAAGATATTTTGACATTTGTTCTTTGGAATTTTCAATTTCTTCTGTAAGCAACTCAACATGTTCTTCGTGAATTTTAATCTCTTTTTCAAGAAACTCAATACGTTCTTCTTTATTGTCCATTATTTTTTTATACTGAATTGCAGTGACTAAGTAAGAACATATAGCGGCTATTGCTATTATAACAATAACAGTAAACCATGATGGTTGTTTCTTTTTTGGTTCTTGAATTTCCTCATTTGAATTTTCTGTAATTGTATCTTCTGTAGTTGTATCGTTTCCCATTCTTTAACTCCTTATTTTAAGATTCTTGATTCCTTTAGTAATTCTTTATGGTAATTGCAAGAGTTTGCAAGAGAAACTATAGTTTCGAAAACTTTTTCCTCTGTTTTATATTCTGTAACAAAATGATGTAATGTTGCATCATTTGCTTCAGAAGAGAGGAGAAGACCCTGTAGAAGGGAAATTAAACCTGATTTGTTATATGCTTTTAGTGCTTCTTCAATAGTGGCTTCCCACATTTCATTTTTTGACATTTCAATCGCTTGGTTTACTGCTTCTACATCTTTTTCAGTATATTTTAAAAAATATTTTAGAAAGAAGTCACCTGCTTTTTCTTCACGAGCGCTATGTACGGCAACTCCGAGCAAGTAATGATATTTTTTCTTCAAGAGATCTCCTATTTAGAACAAACTATAAATGGTTAAAAGAATTGAAAGGAGAACGAAATGAGTGAATCTCTACCCTATCCTAAGCTTGATGAAAACGAGAAAGTAGTTTGTCAGATTTGTGGAAAAGCATTTCTCGTTATTTCTCCAAAACATCTCTCAAGGATACATGATGTAACACTTGCTCAGTATAGAACTAGATATCCTGACGCTCCACTTTCATCAAAAGAATTCAGATCTAGAGGAAAGTTTGGAAAACTTCATCTGTTTAAAAAAGAAGATGAAAGAAAAGGTGAGCCTGTAATAGAAGATATAATAACCGATGAAGAATTATCGGTTGAAGAACCAGAAGAGCTAAGATTAGAAGAAGTTCCTGAAGTTGTTATAGAGTTACCTAAAAAGAAACAAGACCCTATGAGCAGAGCTAAGGATAACATTTTAAGGTTTCTAAAAGAAAGTTTTCGTAATATAGAGCAGGACTATATGATCAGAATATTTGCTCCAGATGGAAGGTTAGAATATGAGTTTATTACAGACTTCGCTGATCCTATTTTGAAGGTAGACTTTGAATTTCCTCGTGCTTTCTGGCATAATGAAGACCGGTACATGGATTTAGCCAGAAATGTGAAACTTCGTAATAATGGATGGAAAGTTATCGAAGTTAATTCTAATAGTCCTTTAATAGACGATTTGGTAAAAGCCACTGATCTGATCAGTTAATTAGAACAAAATACAAACTTACTACTCATATTAAATACTATTAAGTTATGAATGATGTTACGGGAGATGTCGTGAAAGTACGGCATCTCCCACTCTTATTATTTCATCATATCTCTCCTCTTAGAAATTAACAAACTTACCTTCAGGTATTAATATATATAGAAAACTAATTAATAACTTCGAAGTTAGTTTGTACCGATAACTACAATATGTAGAACAAAAATAAAAGGAGTCTCTCGAACGTTTAGGAAATTTCTAAAGGAGATTTAGATAGATGGCTGACACAATATATCCAGATCAAGTACGAAATGTTGACCCTTATGCTTCATATAATTCGAATGTTGTAAATCTAATCCATAAATTGGCAACGAGAGGGGCAGATTGTATTGATCACCACCATTCAGTAGATATTGAAATTTCTGATTCTACTGCTATTATTATAACTACAGGAATAGTTTATAAAGACCAAGTTCTTGTAGAACTCACTTCTAACTTTACAGTCGACATGACTGACTCAGACTTTTATATTCCTCATACAAATCCATGGGATCGACAAGGATACTACTACATAGCAGTTAACTATTCGTTCGCAAAAGCTCGCCCATCACCAAAAGCTTCAATAAGAATCCTTAGACCAGACCAAAGAGGTAATATAACCGACGCTGCGTACTTATTCTTAAAAGCAGTTTTAGTACAAGGAGACGGTGATGCTCGTCATATTGTGTCAATCCATGACTACGATCCTACAAACGTAACTATAAAAAGAGAATATGTACCTATATGGGCAGGAGTTGAATATACTCTTCCAACATTTGATCAAGATGAACATGAATCTAAATTAATTTATGTTATCGACCAAAATGAGTTATTCTTTGGTTTATCAAATAGATGGGAATCATTCGCAAACTTAAGAGATGTAGCTGATACTGGAACTTGTACTGTGGGACAACTTGCTTACTTAGCAACAGACGGTAATTTACATCCTGCTATCGCTACAGATTTTGATACATTAGCCCAAGTAGCTGTGATACAAACTGGAACTAAAACTACTGGTGGAAAAGCTAGATTATATGGTAAAGTCGAAAATGTTCCCATAGAAGCAGGAAGGACAATTTCAGAAGGAGAAGAAGTTTATCTTTCTGCAGTGACTGCTGGTGCTATTACTGATTCAACAGCAGTTTTCACTCAGTGGATTGGAGTTTGTGTTGAAGAAGGAAGTCATACAATTAATTGTGATATTTGGTTTATGCCATACAAGTCACTTGAAGTACAGTTAAACTTAAGAATTGAAGCTTTAGGAAAAGAAGTTTTTGGAGACGCCTATGCTTCAGACCCTGCAGGTCCATCTGCTAGAGGAATTGGAGTAATGACAGATGGTGATGCAACACCCGATTTATCTGACTATAGAACATGGAAAACAAATTCTTCAGCTCCAACCACAATTACAAACTTTGATGGTTGTAGAGCTGATGATGTGAAACGTATTATCTTTACAGATAGTAATACAACATTTCAACATAATGTTAACATAACTCTACAGGGTGGTGCTGATTTTATTGGAGTTGCTGACGATACGATATCGTTACTTTTTGACGGGTCAGTTTGGTACGAATTAACTAGGAGTTTAAATAGCTAATGGCTGAACGAGAATGGAATTTGCCAGACGTTTTTGCAAAAATTATATCCTTTGGAACGAATACTGAAACACTAACTGGTGATAAAACTCTACTTTTTAACGACAGAAGAGTTCAGTTCCTAAACCCAGGAGGGTCTGATAGAGATGTTATACTTCCTTCTGAAGCTCTTTCGGATGGTATAATTTTCTGGATAACCAATACTGCTGGACCAGCTGGTAATCTCTTGACAGTTTATGCTAGTGATGGAGTTACTCCTAAGTCTTATCTTAGCGGAGCTGAGTCTTGTTTTGTTATGTGTGATGGTATTGTTTGGCGAGCGGGCGCAACTGGTTCTGGAAGATATGGAACTGATATTCCAACTGGCACTCCAATGTGGATTAATCAAGACGTAGCACCAGTTGGTTGGACTATTGATGGAACAATTACAGATGAGCTTCTAGCAGTTAAGGGTGGAGCTAATGCATATAATGTAGCTGGTGGGAGCGGTGCAGGAACGTGGACACAACCAAACCATTTACATACTACAGATGACCATACATTAACGATAGCTGAGATGCCGGTACATCACCATAGTTATGTTCATAATACATATGGTTTGACATATTCGTCTTCTGATAATTGGTTAAATACAAGAAGTGGTACTGAAACTGTATATACAGGCGATACTGGTGGAGGTCAAGCACATAATCATGGTAATACAGGTAATAGTGCTACTGTAAATACTTATAGACCAAAAGCACGAGTTGGTATTATTTGTACAAAAGATTAATTAATAAGGAGAAAGTTAAGTGACTGAAAGAAGATATTCTTTGTCGGACGTTCTATTAATATTGTCTTCACAAAGTACTAATACTGAGACTCTAAATGCAAATAAGACGTTAGCAACGGATAGTGAAAGGATTCAATTCTTAGATCCAAATGGTGTTGATAGAAAGATAACATTGCCAACTGAAGCAGACTCAGATGGTATAATCTTTTGGATAACTAATACGGATGGTGGGAATGTACTTAATGTTTATGCTAGCAATGGAATTACATTACTTGCTACTATTTCTGGGAGTGAAACTGGAATTTTTGTATGTGATGGGTCGGCATGGACTGCTGGACCCGTAGCAGCTGGACCTCCTGTTCCATCTGGTTCTAGCATGTGGTTCTATCAAGATGTATCTCCTGTTGGATGGTCTTTAATTGCTGCGGCTGATAGTTTACTTGCAGTAAAGGGTGGAGCTAATGCATATAATGTAGCAGGTGGAAATAATGCTGGAACATGGGTACAACCAAATCATTTACATACTACGGCAGACCATCAATTAACAAAAGCTGAGATGCCAGCTCATACACATGATAGGCCAGACCGTTATACTTGGAGAGTTGAGGGTGGTCAGGGTGGTTTGTATTTTTCTCCTTATGCTACAAATACTGTTCCAACTAGTAGTACAGGAGGAGGAGATGTTCATAATCATGGGAATACATTAGATTCTGGAACTCCAAGTACATGGAGACCGCAGGCATATGTAGGAATTTTGGCGAGAAAGGATTAATTCATGGAAGATACATGTAGAAAAGGCGAATGTCCTATGTGGAAGAAGTTTAAAGATAAATGTCCTAATTATATTGAAAGTTGGTGGCAACCCAAACAACCAGGAGGAGATGGACAACCATTATTAGTTCATGATTGTGCTCCTCGAAGAACTTTTCTATTGATTCAAGATTTAAGTAATCGATTAATTGGAGTAGAGAAAAGTAGTGAACAACAGAGGAATACAAATATTGTTGTGTTAAGAACGATATCTGATATGGTAAAAAATAGTGGTGAAAGGATTGGAAATCAAGAAGTTCTTAATCTACCTTTTATTGAGATTATAGAAGAAACTAAACCAGGAGGTTAATAACATGGGTTTTGAATTTGAAGTTATACAACATGGTGTAAAGTATCATTTAGGTGCAGACATAGTTAAATGTCCAGAATGTGACGCAGAAATAGATGTTCAAAAAAGACGTCCATCGCCCCTACCAGACGATCCAGAAGGTATTAAAGGTCTTATATTCTACTGTGAATCATGTGGTTGCGTTTTCGAGGGTAGGAAACCTAAAAAAAGTAAATAAGAGTAAACTAGGGAGATATAAGTTATGTCACAGGTAAATAAAATTACTCTGAAATTCCTTCAGGAACTTAATTCTAGTAAAGAGATGATAGATACTCTCAATTTTCTAATAAAGATTTTAGAAAATAAAACTGACCCTGAGCCAGAAGAAATTCAGATTGTCGATTCTGCATATCAATTTATTGAGAAACTAAAGTCTTTAGAAAGTAATATTAGAATTTTTCAAGGAAACAGTTATGAAAATCTTCCTGGTAACAAATTAAGTAAACTATATAATACACGATCACGAGCTACTGGAACTCAATCTCTATTTGAATAAGGAGACAATTTATGCCTGCCAATGAGGAATACAAACAGATACTGATACTATTAGGTAAACTTGAGTCTGTGCCGCAAGATATTAAAGATATTTATGATAGAACTGACGATAGTAATAATAAGATTGGGGAGTTAAAAGGTAAAATAGACGTGTTAAAAATTAAGATGGATAATGTACAGAAATGTACGGAAGATTCGAGACAACATTATGAAGATTGTCATAAGGAGAGACTTGAAGTAGAACATGAACTAACAACAAGTATTGGAAATATGAAAACTAATTCTGCTGTGATGGGACAGAAAGTTTCGTTTACAGAAAAGTATATGAATAAAATTATTGGTATGGGCTTTTTAATAGTTCAAGCAGTGATTATATATCTTGTTACAAGAATGGTAATTGGAGGAGGAACGGGAGGATAGAATGAGAGATTTACAAGCAAGAATTCCTGGAGCACCAAGTTTTAAATATAAAGAATTTGTTAAATCAGACGCAGCTATAAGACTTGGAATAAATAATATTCCTACTGATGAAGAGTGGGAAAAGATTGAGCTCCTTGCTGTAATGGTTCTGCAACCAGTTAGAAACCACTTTGGACGAATTAGAATAACTAGTGGATTCAGAGCTAAAAAATTAAATAAAGCTATAGGTGGAAGTATAAATAGTAATCATTGTAGAGGAGAAGCTTCCGATATAGAACCATTAGAAGAAGGAGTTACTTTGTTAGATGTAATTAAGTGGATATATAAGAATCTTGAATTTCGGACTTTAATCCTTGAGTTCCCGCCAGATGGTTGGGTTCATGTAGTTTATAGAGAAGGAGGGAATCTAAAAAGGTTAAAGCTAAAAGATAGGAATCATAACTACCAGAATGTTTCTATTGACTATTTAGAGGAATTATACTTATAAAAAGATTTGAGAAAGTTACTTTTTAGAATTTTCCAGAAAAAAGTATCAATGATTATAACTAGTTAGAGCTGGTAAAAAGACTAGATTTCTAAGTTCAATATAAACTTAAGGGGTCGAAATTTTAGATCAGATCTTTAACATTAGGAGCAACGAAAGAAATGAGAGAGAATCCAATTACGGGTTATCTAGACAGGTTATATCAAACTGAACAGAAAGTTAGGATTGCTGTTAAACATCCTGGAATATTAGAAGTCCCAGAAGGAGGAGATGTTGAGAAACTTCCTTTGAGTCATTTCCAAGGTTTGATTAGAAAGAAGGGTTGGGAAGAAATTAGTAAAGCTCTAATAAACCTAAAAGTTTGGATGAAGAAGTCGAATCCAAAAATTTCTAAATGGGCAGACGATACTCAAGAGAAATTGGCTAAGTGGGTTGAAACTCAAAGAGAAAAAACACCTGAATTTGGTGATTAATTAACAAACATTAAAAGGAGACTTAAATAATGTCTGCAAGATTGATAGGTACTGAAGTTACGTACTCGATGCCTCCAAATATCATTGCTACGTGGGAGATTACGGATGCTACTGCTTTAGTAGAACTTAAACTTCCTGGTCTTGCGAATGATGAACCTTCATATCGACAAATGCCAAATCTCAGAACGACTGGAGGAAAGTCATACGCTATACAGTTACTTGTGTTTTCGATTTCTGGCGGCTCAACAGATTTTAATATGAGAATTCTCAATATAAATGATGTTACTAAACTTAATACGATTTATGAAGTCTTATCTTATGATAGTATTAACTTAGATCATTCAGATGAGAATTTTCAAGATTTTGTTATTAAGAACCGAGATACTCCAGTAACTAATAGTTTGTATGTGTATCTTGAGAATGCTTCTGGAACTACATTACTTTCTCTAACTTATGTTACTTTACAAGATCGACCGTTTTAAAAAATTTGGAGGCAAATAAATGGCAGTACGGACAAAACCAGCAATACCAGCTTCTGCTGTTGCAGGTGTTATGACAAATCCAGCTGCTTCTAACCTTGATATGAACAACAAAAGTATTAATAATGTCAAGGATACTTCTTTGGGATTTAAAAGTGGTGGTTCTTTAACTAGGGCTAACTATCTTGATTCAATCTCTAAGAAGCATGCCCAGAATACAGATATTTTACTCTTAGATGGGCATTTTATACCTACTCCTATGCCTACATATGGCCCTAACATAGGTAGTGCATCTCCTCAACAAGCCGATGTTAATGCCGTTAATGATAATGTGTTTTATGTAGCTCATATTAATTGGGATACAAAACCTGCTTTGAGGAAGACTGTAGATAATGGTGCAAATTGGCCAGCTGCAATTCTTATACATGATCTGGCTGCTCAAGATACAATCAGGCTTGAGACTATAGATGTTAATAACATTCTAGTCATTTTTGGAAAAGATAGTGACAAGCTCTATTTCAAGAAGTCTGTTAATGCTGGGGTTGACTGGGCTGGTCTGAAAGAGGTCTCTAGTAATATTCATGTCAGGTGTGCTGACATTTGTTCATTGGATGGGACCACAATCTACGTATTTTTCATAAGTGGGGTCGATGATTGTCTCTATCTTACAAAGTCAGTCAATAGTGGTGCGAATTGGTCATCCCCAGTTAAGGTCTATGCAACAGCATATACTTCTCCCCAAGCTGTGAGATGCGAGATTATTAGTGTTGATTTAATTTATGTTACAGTCTCTGAAGCAAGCAATCTACACTTTCATAAGACTCTTGATGGAGGTACTAGTTGGACGAAAGTTGATATTGATACTGGTGGTACATACGGGTTGTCCGATTTGTCTGTTGTTGATGCCGACAATATGGTTATAATTTATGTCGATTCTTCTGGTGGGAACGATACGTTTGTTTCTGTTACTGAGAATGGGGGAGCAACCTGGACTAAACGAGATTTTATGGTTGGTACTGGAGTGGGTGACGTCGCGATTTGGGCCTACACCAAAGAGATATTTTTAGCTATAGGTAGATATACTGCTTCTACTGGTAGAGTTTGGTATTCCGCAGATTCTGGTAGGAGCTGGGTGCGTTTGAGAGCAGAGAGTAGCGATGCTGTTGGACAAAGTACTTTTTCTGCTATTGCTGGTAATTCATTAGCTGGTTTTATGATTCTTAGTCATCAAACAAATACTTTCTACATATTTAGGCGGGACGAACTCAAAGTAGCATTAGGTAACCCTTCCAATCTTTGGAGTATTCCTCTTGGGGGATTATTGGATGCTTATAATAAGAAACATCAAAAGGATCATGATGATTACCTTGACAGGCTTGGTACTTTTGAAGTTTCAGCATCTTCAATAAAAGCTGGGCTAACTAAGTTAGCTAGTGGAAATTGGGAAGGTTATTTTGATGATGGTGTAAATTTTAAAGTTACAGTTTCTGATGGGCTTATATTCAGTGTTGGGGGCTCAGAAGCGGGTGGTTATGAAGAAGATTAATAATTTAACGGAAATGGGATAATTGAATGTGAAATCTTAACTTTACAAGATCGACCATTCTAAAAACCTAGAGGTAAATAAATGGCAGAACGAACAAAACCAGAAGAAGCTGCTGGTGGTGGTGTTTCCGCTCCTGAAAATATAGCTGACCATACAATTGTTAGAGGTAGTGATGGAGCAAAGGGAGTGCAGGGTACTGGTATAACTGTATCGGACACCGACGACGTTGTACTGCCAACAACATCAAGTCTCACATGTCCTGAAAAGATAGTCATTCCATTAAACGAACCCACAGATTTAGTTAACGGTTGTATATGGATTGCATAAAGAGATAAGATATGTCTTTTATAGAACTAAATGATACTTCATATAGAGTAGAAAGAAAGACCTCTAATGTGGTTGAGATAGGTGATGTTAAACAAAGTAATTTTTATCCACAGGTAAAATTTCTTCGTTGGGACAATGAATGTAATTTTTCTATTCGTCTAAAGGAGGATATTGAAGGGGGTTCTCATAAAATAATAAATGATAAAATTTGCTGGAGTTCAAAGAATAAGAAATTAGAAGTCAATCTATATGATTTACCTGTTTCTCCAACAGAAGGTGGTGAGATTTGTTGCACAGAGGAAGGGGGATTTGAACTCGAAACTATTTTATACGAGAAGCCTGACAGTAATATTCTTGAATATACTATTGAAAGTAAAGAATTGGATTTTTTCTACCAGCCTCCACTAACACAGGAAGAAATAGATGAAGGATGCTTTGCACCAGAAAATGTAATAGGTTCTTATGCGGTATATCATAAAACGAAGAAAGATAACTATTCAAGAATAGGTGGGAAGAATTACAAGACAGGTAAAATAGCACATATCTATAGACCTTATGCAATTGACTCAGAAAACAAAAGAGTGTGGTGTGAATTAAATATAGATGAGAAAAGATTTGGAAGAGGTCAGCAACTTGTATTAACTATAAGTATACCACAAGATTTTCTTAATACTGCTATTTATCCTATAACGGTTGATCCTATTTTCGGTTACGATACCTGTGGAAGTTTAAGTACATCAATGCCAGCTGACTATGCTTATGCTACGAAAGTTGTTATACTAGGAGATATAACTGACCCTAAGAGTATCACATCTTTATCTGCCTGTTGTAATGTAGCTGCTGGTTCAACTAATATTAAAGGAGTTATATGGACGGATGCAATACCTGGTGTTATAGTAAGTAATGCTATTACTCCTGCTGTATTAGTTGACACGGTCAAAGAATTTAAAACGGGAACATTTGGTACATCCCCAGAAGTAACAGCTGGTAATTATTATGTTGGTATAGTAGTTCAGGCTACTGTTTCTCTTTATTATGATTCTGATACAGGTTCATTCAGAGGAGACAATGAAAATAACTATGGTACTCCAGAAAATCTAGCTGTAAATATATCTGGATCTGGTAAAAAGTATTCTGTATATTTTACTTGGTATGAAGGATTTACTAACGATCCTATAACAGAAGAACTGCATTGTAAAGGTAGTACTAATCCAGATCTAACTTCTGATAATTTCGACGATAATTCGTTAGGCGCTTGGTGGACGACAGGTAACAGTTATGGCGTTTATACTATAAATGAACAAAATAATAGGTTGGAATTGACCGCTGATGGAGATGCACAAGCAGCTGTATCTCAGTCAATAGTAGGTAATTTTGATGTAAGCGCAAAACTTGTTGACTATGGAGGATCAGGCGGATTTCTTTTGTCATGTGATTTAATGTACAGGGATGGGATTACTTCTTTCTATATTGGGGCTGTAAGTTTTAATGGTGGTTTAAGCTGGGTATTAGAGTGGACTGGTGGAAGTACAACGATACCATCTACCCCTTTTTGGTTAAGAATGACATTAACAGATGGCACAGCAAAAGTTTATTCATCAACAAATGGTACTGAATGGACAGAGAGAAGTTCTAAGAGTATGGGGCCTTCCGGTGGAGTAGATTTAGAGTGTTATGTTTACGAGAGTCCAGATGATGCATATGTTTATTGGGATGATTTTGTTGTGACAACTGTTTTTTCAGTACAGAATATGAAAATTTATCCTAATTCAAATGGTATAGCCAATTATCTTAATGCTTATGTTGGTGCGGTAAGATATATTCCCTTATCTTCAAATTTAAGTCACATCCTTGCAACAAGTTTAAGAGTAAGAAAAGGTGGAGTAACATATGCAGTGTTATCAGAAAGAGATGTGTGGGAGTAATAATATACAGTTCTGTAAAGGACGTCATTATAGGAGAAGTAATGAACCTTCAAGACTATCTAATATTACTAGAATACGATAGAATTGTAGAGGACTACTCCTTTGTTGATTATGAAATGTATTGTGAAGCATTAGATTTAGTTATGTCTAACAAGTTATCAGAAGAGTTTTTTCTAGAACATTTATCAGAAGGTCTTTGGGACCAGATTAAGAAACTCAGACTTTCCAGAGAACTCGTCCGAGTTTTCTCAGAACTAAAAACAAGTCTTATAAAGATATCTAAGGAATTTAAAATCAATACGTCTACTATCGTTGCGTCGTTCAAACAAAGAGATATATTTGGTTTACTAAAAGCTTTTGCGTTTAATCTCAGATTGATTTTCAGAGCTCTTAATGAACTATCTGGATTTATCAGAAATGGTTTGTTTGAAATTTTCAGAGAAATCTTTAGATTAAAGATATTTGAAAAAGTGAGAAGAGGCGCTATGAAAGTAGATGAAGTACTAAATCGTTATCCTCTATTAAAGAAAATTACTGGTATTGTCTTAGCAGGGTTAATTCTTTATATGTGGTTACATATGACTTTCATTGGAGACCTTGAATATGACTTTAATTTTGAAACTATTGTATTAGCTCTCAAAGGTGTTTTTACAATTGAAAGTTTATTTGTAAGTCCAGAAGGACTTATGTTAATAACATTGTTTGGAGTTGGAACTGTTTTTGGTCTGTCAGTTCCTTGGATGGGAAAGTCTTTATATAATCTTGGATTAGCCCTATTCTATACTGCTTATGCAAAATTAAAAGAATTGTGGGGAAAACCAGAACATAAAAAGACAGTAGCTAAGATAAGACGAAAACTTAAAGTAGTAAGACTAACAAAAAAATAAACAAAAAAATGGTAGAGGAGATTCTAAGTCCCCTCTACCACTCGCCATTATACCGAGGCACGAACCGGTATAATTTACTTGCCTACCTTAAGTGCTGTCCACTGTAACCAGGGATTATCCTTAACAGTAGCTTTGGCACCAGCGATACCAGTACCGCCACCAGCAACACTTCCGGCAGTTTCATCATGGTTAATCGATGCACGAGTCATTGCGAGACCAATACCCCACCCGAAGGACTTCAACTCTCGATTTACACCTTCAGCATTCATGTGGATAGCATTAGCACCCATTTTGGCTGCTCGAACACAGGCCATCGCAAACACACCAACCGAGTTGGCACCGTTTTCTGACTTGCTGGTTCCGAAACCAATAACAGCAGCGTTTTCAGCTTTCCCATTAGAAACGATGACTCGGATAGTCTTGGCCAGGACCTTCTTATCCGTGATCAACTCATGCTTCTTTACCAGTTTATCCTTGATGAGGATATTCTGGAGGTCTTTAAGCTTCCAAACGTTGGAATACAGAACGATCTGTTTCATACTCCGGAAGTTTGAAGACGCCATGGCTGGGCCAGAGTAACCGATTAGACCAGGATAGTGATATTCCGGGGCCATTGGAAAAGCTCTTGGAATAGGAGCACCAATTTGGTTTACAACAGCGACAGCCTCAACATTAGCCTCAGCCGTAATACTGTCATCGTCTATATAGTCAAGAAAAGCCATCGCTGGCATGGTGAACACAAACAATAACGCAATTATTGAAAGACTTATGATTAACTTTCTCATAACTTTTTCTCCTTAAATCTTAAGTTAGTAACTATGTTCCTTTCAAGTTGTTAACATTTTAAGGTTTGAGACTGATCATAGAAAACAGTCCCCACCAGGTTAAGATTGTCTTAGTGAACCGTGCTGGTCACACTCATACCTGCACTGGCAGTATTGATACTTCCGTTCATGTTTTTGGCAGTAGTAACAGATGTAGCACTGTAACCATTAGCACTTCCAGTGTAGTTGGTGTTCAAAGGACCTGACCCACTATAGGATCCAACTGCATAAGCTCCTGCTCCACCTATACCTGGGGCGTTCTGTACAGTCGCCGTTGCAGCAAAACCACCAGCAGTCCATCCGCCATCAACATTACTATAGGCAGGTGGGCCAGGTGGGCCAGGATTGCCATTAGGTTCGTAACCATTAACGACGTATCCGACGCCGTATCCGTAAGATTCGATGTCGGTTCCAGCACCAACATATGTACCCATACCTTCGGTTTTATACCCATTATGCCAGCCTACAAACCGATATGATTCGGAGTATGAGTAACCATCCATGGCAATTTCGGCATCTATTTCAACCCCTAAAGGGGTAGAGCCTGTATTGATACTGCCCTCGCCATGGAAACAACCGATAGAACCCTGACCCGCAATACCACCGGAAAATCCCTCAGTGTCAAAATACCGAGGAGATTCGGTGACATAGGAAGCATTCAGAGTACCCTGAGTAGCGGCACCACATATTTGAGTTGCGGCATTACCAAAACCATTGGGATCAACTCCGATTCCAGCACCAGCACCAGTAATGGCTTCATTTTCGCTGTGACTTCCAACACCAATTCTCTTATCACCAAGAGGATTTTCATCTTGATCTTTTGGTGTCCAACGATAGGCATCCGTTCCAGAGAGGCCACCACCGATAGTGTAAACATCACCCGAAGTAGTTCCACCGTCTATATAGCCATAAGCACTGGCTCCGGCAAGTCCACCGGCTCCGCTGATACCAAACGCTCCACCATTGGGAATCTTTTTCCAATCAATATCACATCCAGCACCAAATGATCCAGCTCCGATATTAAACGATCCAGTACTAATGACCGCACCATCACCATCAGGATGATCATTAAGATCATTTGCCAGGGCCATCCCGGTAAACGTAAAGATTAACGTTAACGCAAAAAGTAATGTAAATAACTTTTTCATAATCTTTTCTCCTTCTTAACATTATCTGTTAGTTGTAACTAAATCTTAAACAAAAATGGACTTTAACTTGTTCTTATTTATTTCACCTCCTCTTTTTTAGAAGAAAGACAAGTCCTTGGCCTCTCCTCCGTTTATTCGGTTAAGTCACTGAGAATCGGAAAGTTTAACCGCCCGAGCTTTTGGTTGTTTGTTTCTCGTCCCTCAGCTGAACTTTCAAATCATCAATGATTGCGAGATCAACACCACCGCCATTAGTCGGGGTAGAGTAGCTAATTCACTAAGGCTGGAAGACCATCTGTTTGGACAGTCTTCCAACCTCGGGCACCTCACAATAGGTGAGACTATTCGGATGTTGTACCTATAAAGCAAGGACCGTTATCATCACCTCGTAGTGGCGCTGGTTCAGGCTCCGGTTCTACATTAACGATACAGATATCAGTAGATTGTAGGCCACCATCGTCGATCACAAGAAGTAGAAACTCCAGGCGTGTACCGCTAGGAGCAACAATTGGAGTCACAAAAGTGGGCTGAACAGCGGAGGCATCTGACAGGGTTACCGGGGGCCCAACGGTCTGAGTCCAGAGATAACCTTGAATCTCACCATCCGCATCCTTTGAATCGGACCCATCAAGGGTAACCGTGACACCCTCACCCACCACTGTTTGATCAACTCCTGCATCTGCGATGGGAGGATTGTTATCCCAAGTTACATTGACGATACAAGTATCCGTATCTTCCAGTCCCTCATTATCTGTAACTGTTAGTTGGAAGGTAAATGACTCACCATCTGGTCCAACATCTGGAGAGGTGAAAGTTGGTTGAACTGCATTGATATCAGAAAGGGTCATTGAGATTCCACTCGTCTGCCCCCACAGATAAGAAACAATCTCACCATCCGCATCCTTTGAATCGGACCCATCAAGGGTAACCGTGACACCTTCATCCACATTTTGGTCTAATCCAGCATTCGCAACTGGTGTGCTGTAAAGTTCTTCCAACCAAGGACAGTAGTCTACATTATTACTTACGCTATCACCTGTGCCAGATGTCCACATGTCATTAACATAGACACCACCGCAAGGTGGAACCATTACATCCCCAATATCATCAAATGGGCCAGAGGCGTCACCCCACCAGTTGTTCTCGGCATCAAGTATATAGGTCGTATGAACGTTACAGACAGCTCCCACATACGTCTCGTCTCCACTAGTCCATTCAAGACCTGGATTGTTCACAAAGTTATTGTAATGAACTACATTACCACCACCCATTGCAGAACCGCAGCGTATGGCAAAATCATTGTCATGTAGGTCATTGTACTGAATAACGCTGTTGGCAGCACCTGACTCCATCTTGACACCAGTATGACAGTTGTACGCTTCATTATGCTCAACCACCGTACCGCTGGTATTTTTAGCCAGGGCAAAGGCATTCTGGACATTAGAGATGGTATTATAAGCAAACGTGATGTTAGCTCCGGCATTATAGGTTCCTATACCCGTACTCCGATATGTTTCTCCAGTATATGATAAGTCTGTTACAGTATTGTAAGTAGCCGAACCATTCACACCTCTAAGGAAGAATATGCCATTGGGAACTCCTGCTGATGCATCACCTGGTCCGTTAATTACATTGTGGTGATAATTAGCTGTCATTGTTTCACCAAGAGCATATATTCCTGCCCTAGTATAGACTTCTACACTACAACCGGTTACCTCTAGGCTAACAGATTCAGTTATAGCAGCGGCAAATATACCTGCAGTACGATCAGGCAGAGTTGAGCCTCCATTGACTGTCACGCCTTCTACTTTGCCACTGGTCTCAAGGTAAACTAGACCACCTTGCCAAGTAGTTGATTTGCTGGTAATTAGAGATCCG